>OCVP010000420.1_pt1 | contig 19598 bp, 19 predicted proteins | sample 1539171 | NCBI WGS metagenome assembly OCVP01 (sample SAMEA51879418, study PRJEB22527) | metagenome
ACCCCCGACCCCCTGATTCGTAGTCAGGTACTCTATCCAGCTGAGCTACCGGTGCCTAGATTTTCTATATTATATGATTTTATCAATATGCAACACTTAAAAATATTTATTGAGTGATTATTTAAATCCATACTCTTTCATATAATGATAGTGAAGCTAATGAAGAAGTATATAAAAACACAGTGTGGTTTAGATAAATACAAAGAACTAGAGCTTAAAACTGGTATTTATAATCGTCTACGATTTTATTGGTTTGTGTTTTTTGCTTCTATGAGGGATTATTTCGGCAAAAAAGAAAACTAATAAATCTATTAATTAATGATCTTTATGATTATTCATCTTCATACTTGAAGCTTTTTCTACTTGAAACTCAACTTCAATATTTCCTAACTTTTTAAAAACTAAAGTTACCTTTTTATCCATATATTCTTCCAAAGGTTCTTTTAAGGCCGTAAACATTATATGTAAACTTTCTTGTTCAAATACTACTGAACTATTGGAAGGAATTAATACCTTTTCAATATGCTCCATTGTAGCTAGCCCATTATCGTCAATTTTGCTCTTATGTATCATTGCATTAGCGAAATTTGTTTTAATCGTAATAAGTTCATCAGCTTCATTCGTCTTGTTAACAATAGTAAAGTATCCTACCGCAGTTTTCATTTTTGAACCAAAAATTGGAATCATAGGATGCTTAATAGTAATGCCTCCTAATTCAATTTCATGGGCATGAGAAGTAGTATGGTGAATAAAAAAAGCAGAAGCTGTGATTATTACAAATAAAAATTTTGACATCATCTTTTTGAGTATAACATTTTTTTTGTTAGTTAAAGATATAAACAATTTTATTAAATAAAAAAAAACATTGCTACTTTCAAAACTTTGTTATCATAATTTACAATGTCCTGGTTAAGGAGATTGTCTGTTGACTATTCCAAAATTATTACTAGAAGTACAAAATAGAAGATCTGATATCATTCAGTTAACATCTGATCTAATAAAAATTCCAACAATAAATCCTCCTGGCACAAATTATAGAGAAATATGTGAATTTTTGTCTAAAAGACTTAAAAAATCAGGATTTGATGTAGATATAATCAGAGCAAAGGGGGCTTTGGCAGATACAGATAAATATCCCAGGTTCAACTTGGTTGCTCGTCATGAGGGTACTTATTCCGGTCCGTGCATTCATTTTAATTCCCATATAGACGTTGTTGATACAGGCCATGGTTGGACTAGAGATCCTTTTGGTGGATCGATTGAGGGAGATAAGATTTTTGGTCGAGGTTCATGTGATATGAAGGGTGGATTAGCTTCAAGTATTGTTGCAGCAGAAGTCTTTATTTCAATATTTCCAAAATATTATGGTGCAATAGAAATATCAGCAACTGCTGATGAAGAAACTGGTGGTTATGGAGGAGTAGCTTGGCTAGCTGAAAAGGGTTATTTCAATCCCAAAAAAGTACAAAGTGTTATTATACCTGAACCATTAAATAAAGATAGAATTTGTCTAGGACATAGAGGAGTTTGGTGGTCTGAAATTGAAACTAAAGGCAGAGTTGCACATGGATCTATGCCTTTTTTAGGAGATTGTGCTATTAGGCATATGGGTGCAGTATTAGAAGAAATTGAAAATAATTTACTACCAAAACTCAATACAAGAAAAACAATGATGCCAGTAGTTCCAGAAAAAGCAAAAAAATCTACTCTTAATATTAATTCTATTCATGGAGGGTTAGAAGAAGTAAATGAGAGCTACAATGGTTTACCAGCACCTCTAGTTGCAGATAGTTGCCGAATGATACTTGATAGACGATATCTAGTTGAAGAAACATTAAAAGAGGTAAAGTTGGAGATTTATGAAATTCTTGAAAAAGTCAAAAAAAATAGACCAAGTTTAGAGTATTCAGTTAAAGATCTTTTTGAAGTTAAACCTTCTTACACTGACCCTAAATCTAACATAGTGCAAACAGTTGAAGACTCTATATCTGAGATATTAGGTGTAAAACCAGAATATGTTGTTTCTCCAGGTTCATATGATCAAAAACATATTGACCGAATTGGTAAGTTAAAGAATTGTATAGCTTATGGTCCGGGAATACTAGAGCTAGCACATCAGCCTGATGAATTTATATTAATTTCTGATATGCTGGATTCTGCAAAAATAATGGCCATGACTATAAGTAAATTATTAAATGAAGATGTAATTAACTAATCATAAAAAGGGAGGATTTTATGAAAATATTGAAACCGTTATTTGCAATAATAATCACTTTAATGTGGATGAGCCCACTTTATGCTGAGAAAAATTCTGTTGTAATTGGTATGCAATTGGAGCCACCTAACTTGGATCCAACAGGTGGAGCTGCTGCTGCAATAGATGAGGTTGTTTACTCTAATGTATATGAAGGTTTAACTAGATTTCGGGCGGATGGGTCTGTTACACCAGGTTTAGCTAAGTCATGGACTATATCTGATGATGGGTTAGTATACACATTTCAGCTTCAACAAAATGTAAAATTTCATAATGGTAGTGACTTTGATGCATCTGACGTTAAATTTTCAATAGATAGAGCACGTGATGAAAATTCAACCAATGCTCAAAAAGGTCTTTTTAAAGGCATAAGTTCAGTTGATGTTGTTAATTCTAGTGTTATTAAAATTACTCTTTCAAATCCTAACGGAGGATTCATTAGAAATTTGGCTTGGGGTGATGCCATAATTTTAGATCCAGATACAGCTAATAGTGCAGCTTCAGAACCAAATGGTACTGGACCGTTTAAATTTTCAAAATGGGTTAAAGGAGATAGAGTTGAATTAGTAAAAAATAATGACTATTGGGGTGAAGCTATTTCTTTAGAAAAAGCCTCATTTAAATTTATTTCTGACCCAACTGCTGCCTTTGCAGCATTAATGGCAGGTGATGTAGATGCATTCCCAGTATATCCTGCTCCTGAAACTTTGGCACAATTTGAAGCAGATCCTAATTTTAATGTTATTGTTGGTTCTACAGAGGGAGAAACAATTCTCTCAACAAATAATAAATCAGAAAAGCTTAAAGACGTTAGAGTGAGAAAGGCCATTGCTCATGCTATCAATAGACAAGCGATAGTTGATGGAGCTATGTTTGGTTTTGGAACACCTATTGGAACTCACTTTGCTCCCCATCATCCTGATTATATAGATTTAACTTCTCAGTCAAATTATGATCCAGAAAAATCAAAATCTCTTCTTTCAGAGGCAGGAGTAAGTGATGGTCTTACTCTTTCATTGAAACTTCCACCGCCTTCTTATGCTAGAAGAGGTGGTGAGATTATTGCTTCTCAATTAAGAGAAGTTGGTATTGAAACCAAAATTGAAAATTTAGAATGGGCTCAATGGTTAGAGCAGGTTTTTAAAGGCAAAGACTATGACTTGACTATTGTAAGTCATACTGAGCCTATGGATATTGGTATTTATGGAAATCCAAGTTATTATTTTCAGTATGATAGTCAAGAATTTAGAAATCTTATGGACGCTCTAAATTTAGAGACAAATGATCAGGAAAGAAGTAAAATACTAAAAAATGCTCAGAAATTAATTGCTGATGATTACGTAAATGGATATTTATTTCAACTTGCCAAAACAGGTGTAGCAAACTCTAAATTAGTTGGCTTATGGAAAAATTCTCCAACCCAAGCAAATGATTTAACAGGAGTAAGTTGGAGCAATTAATTCAAATAAACTATTAATTCTAAGAAACTTGAGCTAATTATTTTTAGTTGGCTCAAGTTTATGTTTATCAAAAACTAAATATATAACTAAAATGTCTTCATACTTTTTTTCAAGATTAAAAATTTTAATATTAAGTCTGTTTTTTGCATCTTTAATTATTTTTTTTATGATTGAAATTATACCTGGTGACCCAGCATCTTTCATGCTTGGTATAAATGCAGAACCTGAGACGGTTGATGCTTTAAGAAAAGAACTAGGGTTAGATATTTCAACATTTGAAAGATATTTTAATTGGATTACAGGTATGTTTATTGGAGATTTTGGGGTTTCATATACTTACAGGGTTCCTGTATCAGAATTAGTTATGGCTAGAATTGGTGTTTCAATTCCTCTAGCCTTATATGCGATTTTCTTATCGACCCTAATAGCTATTCCAATTGGAATTTTTTCTGCTTCTAATCATGGTAATTTTAAAGACTTGTCATTCATGGGATTTACCCAACTAGGCATTGCTATTCCAAATTTTTGGTTTGCAATGGTTTTAGTCCTTATTTTTTCAATTTACCTCAAATGGTTTTCTGCGGGAGGAGTTCCAGGTTGGGATAAGGGTTTTTTTGTTAATTTAAAAGCATTGACATTACCAGCTTTTGCTCTTGCTTTACCTCAAGCCTCTATTCTAGCAAGAATAATGAGATCTGCTTTAATTGAGACTTTAAGTCAGGATTATTTTAGAACCGCAAGAGCTAGTGGTTTAACTTTTTTTCAAGCTGTAAAAAAACATGCCTTTAGAAATGCTTTGATACCAGTTTTAACCATAATAGGATTACAATTCTCTTTTCTAATTGCTGGAGCAATTATTATAGAAAATGTTTTTTTTCTGCCTGGCATTGGTAGATTAATTTTTCAAGGAATTGTTCAGAGGGATTTAATTGTGGTCGAAAGTGTAGTTATGCTTTTGGTTTTTTCAGTTATCATTGTTAATTTTTTGGTTGATATGGCTTACTTGTATGTCGATCCTAGATTACGGGTAAAAAAATGAAATTTCCAATTTCTTTCATTTTAGGGTTTTTATTATCTTTATTTTTTTTAGCAATAACGATCATTTCTTTTTTCTGGGTACCTTATGACGTTGAGACTTTAAATATAACTAATAGGCTAATGGAACCTAGTTTTGAAAATCTTTTGGGTACTGATCATTTTGGAAGAGATATCTTTTCTATGATAATGATTGGAGGACAGACTTCTTTATCTGTTGCTTTAATTGCAGTTGGCCTAGGATTATTTTTTGGTGTTCCTTTAGGTTTAATTTCGGCTTCATGGCGTGGTTCATTATTAGACGATATTATAATGAGAGGAAATGATCTTATTTTTGCTTTTCCATCATTAGTTATTGCTATTTTAATTACTGCAGTATTTGGCCCTTCTGCTTTTAATGCAATTTTAGCAATAGGTATTTTTAATATTCCTGTTTTTGCAAGAGTTACTAGGGGTGCAGCAATATCAATCTGGACATTAGATTTTATTTCTTCAGCAAGAATTGCTGGGAAGGGATCTTTTAGAATTTCTTTAGAACATATTTTACCTAACATATTAAATTTGCTTATTGTGCAAGGAAGCATACAATTTAGTTTAGGTATTCTTGCAGAAGCAGGCCTATCATATGTTGGTTTAGGTGTACAACCTCCTACACCTTCATGGGGAAGAATGTTAGCGGACAGTCAGACTATGATATCATTTGCACCCAACTTAGCTTTGTTTCCAGGCATTACAATTATATTAGCAGTTTTGGGATTAAATTTACTAGGAGATGGAACAAGAGATTTGATTGATCCTAGGCTGAAGGACAAAATTAAATGAGTTTTTTTTCTATAAAAAATTTCAATTTACATATTAGAGAAAAAAAAATACTAAATGATATTTCATTTGATTTAGATAAAGGTGAAGTATTAGGGATAGCAGGGGAGTCTGGTTCAGGTAAAAGTCTCACTGCACTGTCAATTTTAAATTTACTTCCAAACTTTTCTAGAAAAACTGGTTTTATATATTTTGATAACAAATGTATCAGTGATTTCACTGATAAAGAGATGTGTAAAATTAGAGGTAAAGATATCTCTATGATTTTTCAGGAACCAATGACGGCATTGAACCCCCTAAAATCCATTAATGAGCAAGTTGCAGAACCATTATTAATACATAGTAATCATTCAAAGAAAGAAGCATTAGAAATTGCCACTTATTATCTAGAAAAAGTAGAATTACCAACAAATTTATTAAATGATAATGTTTATCCTCATGAATTATCTGGAGGTCAGCAGCAAAGAGTTTTGATAGCCAAAAGTCTTGTTTTAAAGCCAAGGATCATAATTGCAGATGAACCTACTACTTCTTTAGATGTTACTACGCAAAAAGGTATATTAGATTTATTAAAAAACCTTGTTAATCAAGATGGTATCTCTCTATTACTCATAACGCATGATTTAGCTGTTCTTGCTCAATGTGCACATAGGGTAGCAATTATGAAATCTGGAGAAATTCTCGAAATAGGAAATTTAGAGAAAATTTTCAAAACAAAAAAACATCCTTATACTAAAAAATTGTTAAATTCAGTAAATTATTCTCCTCCCAAAAAAAATACTTCGTCAAAAAAAATTTTACTCTCGGTAAAATCAGTCAGTACAAGTTACTATAACAGTCAAAGTCTTTTTTCTACAAAGCAAAACAAATCTAAAATTCTTAATGATATTAGTTTTGAAATTTACGAGGGTGAAATCTTTGGAGTTGTTGGAGAATCTGGTTCAGGAAAATCAACATTAGTAAAGACAATATTAGGTTTGCAAAATCTTGAAAAAGGCGAAATTTTAATAAAAAATAAAAGAATAAAAGCAAATAAATTTGACGATCTAAGTATTCGTTCTATGATGCAAGTAGTTTTTCAAGATCCTTATGGTTCTTTTAATCCAAGGCATCGAGTAAAAAGGTTAATTGCAGAGCCATTTTTTCTACTGAATACAATTCAAACAAAAAAAGAAATTGATGAAAAAGTAAACTATGCTTTAGAGGAAGTAGGTTTAAGTCCAAATGACTCTAATAAGTTTATTCATGAATTTTCTGGAGGACAAAGACAAAGAATAGCTATTGCAAGGGCTCTTATTATCAAACCAAAGCTTTTAATTCTAGATGAAGCTGTTTCTTCATTAGATGTATCAATTAAAGCCCAAATTTTGGATCTTCTTGTAAAATTAGCTAATAGATATAATTTAACTTATTTATTTGTGAGTCATGATTTATCCGTAGTACAAAACATTGCCAATAGGGTGATTGTTATGAAAAGTGGTGAAATTGTAGAACAGGGAAAAGCCAAACAAATCTTAACTAAACCCAAAAAAAAATATACTAAATCGTTAGTAGAAGCTATACCAATAATCTCAAGAAGACTACTTAATGGAGGTCAAATTGCTAAATGACAATTTATGGTACCCAACTGATAAAATTTTTATAAATGGCCAATGGAAAGATTGCCATTCTAAGAAAAGACTTCCTATAGAAAATCCTTCAAATGGTGAAGTTATTGCTGAAATTTCAGATTCTTGTGATATTGATATTGATGAAGCTGTAAACTCAGCATCAAAGGCTTTGGATAATTCTTGGGGGGATCTAACTGCCTCTGAAAGAGGCAGACTTCTTTTGAAATTGTCTGAATTAGTTAGAAATCGTATAGATAATCTAGCTATAATTGAATCATTTGATGTTGGTAAACCACTTAAGCAAGCAAAAAGTGATGCCTTAGCATTAGCCCGTTATTTTGAATTCTATGGAGGGGCTAGTGATAAAATAATGGGAGAAACCATTCCCTATTTAAAAGATTATACTGTATATACATTGAGAGAACCACATGGAGTTACAGGGCATATAATTCCTTGGAATTACCCTATGCAAATTATTGGACGCACTTTAGGTGCTTCTTTAGCGATGGGAAATGCGTGTGTTTTAAAACCTTCTGAAGAAGCGTGTTTAACTGCTCTCGCTATTGGGCAGCTCGCCAATGAAGCTGGTTTCCCAGAAGGTTCAATAAATATTGTTACTGGATTAGGTGAAAAAGCAGGATCAAGCTTAATCAAACATCCTGATATTAATCATATCTCATTTACAGGTTCTGTTGAAATAGGAAAAAAAGTTCAAACTGAAGCTGCCAAAAATTTAATACCAGTTACGTTGGAGCTAGGAGGTAAATCTCCTCAAATTGTATTTGAAGATGCTAACCTAGAAAAAGCTTTACCTTTTTTAATTAACGCAGGAATTCAAAATGCAGGTCAAACATGCTCAGCATCTTCAAGAATTTTGGTTTCTAAGAAAATATATGCAGAACTAATAGACAAAATGTCTAAATTATACTGCAAACTTAAAGTTGCACAGGCCATAGATGATAAGGACTTAGGTCCAGTTATTTCTAGTAGACAGAGAGAAATTATAACAAATTATCTTAAGCTATCAAAAGACCTTGAATGTATTTCGGAAGGCAAATTTGAAACGAACCTACCTGAAAAAGGCTATTATGTTTTACCTAAACTTTTTGGAAATGTTAAATATTCTCATAGACTTGCTCAAGAAGAGATTTTTGGTCCAATCCAGGTTGTTATTCCTTTTGAAGATGAAGAAGATGCAGTAAAGATTGCAAATAGTACAAAATATGGATTAGTTGCTTCAATCTGGACCTTGGACGGAGCAAGACAAATGAGGGTTGCTAAAGCTATAAAATCAGGTCAAGTCTTTATAAATAATTATGGCGCAGGTGGTGGTGTAGAACTACCATTTGGAGGAAAGGGTTACTCTGGCCATGGACGTGAAAAGGGATTTGAAGCTTTATATGGTTTTTCTACTTTAAAAACAGTTGCTGCACTACACGAATAATAAGAGGAACTTTAATTATGAGGTTAAAAAATAAAATTGCGATAATAACTGGAGGGGGATCTGGTTTTGGTGCAGGTATTGTCAAAAAATTTATTCAGGAAGGTGCCAAAGTTGTCGTTGCTGATATAAACTTGAAAAATGCTAAGAAAGTAGCAATGGATACTGGCGGCTTCGCTATTGAAGTAGATGTATCTAATTCATTAAGTTTTAAAAATATGGTGGATAAAACTTTAGAAAAATTTGGAAAAATTGAAATAATGGTAAATAATGCTGGAATTACGCATTTACCCAATTCGATGGAGAATATCAGTGAGGCAGAATTTGATAAAATATTTGCAGTAAATTCAAAATCTGTTTTTTTTAGTGCTAAGTATCTTGTTCCAAAAATGACTTCTATTGGGGGGGGAAATATTCTTAATGTTGCATCAACTGCTGGTATCTCTCCACGTCCAAATCTCAGTTGGTATAATGCAACAAAAGGGTGGATGATTAGTGCAACAAAAGCAATGGCTATAGAATTAGCCTCAAAAAAAATAAGAGTAAATGCTTTAGCACCAGTAGCAGGAGAAACACCTTTATTAAAAAGTTTTATGGGAGGAGATACTCCTGAAAAACGAGAAAAATTTTTGTCAACAATTCCAATAGGAAGATTCTCAACACCTAATGATATGGGCAACGCAGCATGCTTTTTATGTTCTGAGGAAGCATCTATGATTACTGGAGTAGTACTACAAGTTGACGGTGGGCGTTGCATATAATGAGCTTTTTGACTCCGGGAAAAAAAAATTTAATAACTGATGTGAAAGGGCTTTATATTGGTAATTCTGAAAATGAGTTAATTAATACAGGTTCTACAATTCTTACTTGTGAAGATCGATTTGTTGCAAGTTATAAGGTTCTAGGTGGAGCTCCTGGTACAAGGGAGACTGATTTACTAGAGCCAGATAAACTTGTTGAAAAAATTGATGCTTTAGTGTTGTCAGGAGGTTCAGCATTTGGACTAGAGGCTGCATCTGAAACTGTTAATCTTTTGCGAAAAGATAATAAAGGATATTCAGTTAGTAACACTAAAGTCCCCATTGTCCCAAGCGCAATAATATTTGATCTTATGAATGGTGGTAATAAAGATTGGGAAAATAATCCTTATATTGATTTAGCTCAAAAAGCCTATTCTGATATGAGCTCAAATTTCAAAATTGGATCATATGGTGCTGGAAAAGGAGCTACAGCCGGAAATATCAAAGGTGGTTTAGGATCCTGTTCTCTTTTGATAAATAATACCTACACAGTTGGGGCATTGATTATTGTTAATTCATTTGGAAGTGTTGTTGTAAATGATGCGCCTCACTTTTGGGCCGCTCCTTTTGAATATCAAAATGAATTTGGAGGACTTGGATGTTCAAATAAATTTGAGCCTTATAAAGAAATTGCAAGAACATCACCAGATGATTTTAAGAAAAACACAGTTATTGGTGTTGTTGCAACTGATGCTGATTTATCCAAGGCACAATGTAAAGCGTTGGCTACAGTTGCACATGACGGTATTACAAGAGCAGTTTTCCCATCACATACAACTTTTGATGGTGATTTGATGTTTGCTATTTCTACGGGAGAGAAACAATTGAAAGAAAATTTCAATGATATCTTGGCAATTAATCAGGCAGCATCTCTTTGTGTATCAAGATCTATTGCTAGAGGAGTATACCATGCATCCAATTCAAAAAGTGATATATTTCCTTCATTTAAAAACAAATTTAAAATAAAGGTATCATAATTTGTTTAAAAATTTTTCACAGGATAGCCAATATTCTTGGTTTAGACTGATAATAACATTTCTAATTGGTACATCTCTTAATATTGGAATGTGGGCGATTGTTATTGTTCTACCTGATATACAAAAAGAATTTAATTTTAATCGAGGAGAGGTATCAGTTTTATTTTCATTTACTATGGTAGGATTTGCATTAGGAAATTTTATTTTAGGTAAGTTAGTTGATAAGTTTGGAATAGTTTTCACTCTCTTGTTTTCTGCTTTAACAGTAGTGTTTGGTTTTTTTGTTTCTGCTATAAGTCACTCATTTTTGTTACTAAGTTTCTGCCATATAATGATCGGATTTGGTACAGCAGCAGGTTTTGGACCACTTATGTCAGATGTATCATTTTGGTTTTCTAAAAGACGTGGAATAGCAGTAGCGGTAGCAGCTTCTGGAAATTATTTTTCAGGTATCATTTGGCCAACTCTAATTTCTAGTGTTTTTGTAAATTCATTTGATTGGAGATTTTTATATATTTTATTTGGTTTAATTGCTGTTATGTTAACAATACCACTAGCATTTCTCTTAAGAAAAAAAATTGATAATAGCTATCTAGATAAAGAAACTAGGGAGGCTAACCAAAAACTTTCTGATAAATTTATATCGCCCCGATTACTATTATCAATTTTAGTATTAGCAAGCATTTCCTGTTGTGTTGCTATGTCAATGCCACAAATACATATTGTTGCTTTATGCGTTGACCTTGGTTTTAGTCCTATTGTTGGGACAAATATGCTTTCTTTAATGCTTGCAGGTGGAGTTGTTTCTAGAATAATTTCAGGAGTTGCTGTTGATTATTTTGGTGGATTTAAAGTTTTACTGGTAGGTTCAAGTCTTCAATGTCTAGCACTATTCCTCTATTTGCCTTTCGATGCTTTGACGTCTTTATATATAGTAAGTCTTATTTTTGGACTGGCACAGGGAGGAATTGTACCGAGCTATGCAGTTATTTTAAGAGAGTTTTTACCTACTAAAAACATTGCCTCAAAAATTGGTTTGGTACTTATGGCAACCATTTTTGGAATGGCGTTTGGGGGTTGGATATCAGGTTATATTTTTGATTTGACAGGATCTTATGATTTGGCTTTTTTTAATGGTATAATTTGGAATATTTTTAATATTCTTTTAATTGTTTATTTGATGTTTAAGGGAAGTAATAGAAAAAATAATATTGTTATTCAGAGCTAACAATATTTTTCAGGTCCAATCCATTGAATATCGGAATATCTATCACCATGAGCCCAACCAACAGGAATAGTCTTTTCAATCGCTAACAAATCGGATTGAGATAATTTCTTTTCAGCACCTTTTATCATTTCCTTTAGATGAGTAGTAGATCTAGTTCCTGGGATTGGTATTATGTGTTCGTCTTTTGCTAGCAACCAAGCAATTGCTAAGCCTGCAGTGCTTAGTTGGTAATCTCTAGCTAGTTTTTGAAATCCTTTTACTGCTTTAATATTTTCGCTTAGGTTTGGTTCTTGAAATCTAGGATTAATGCTTAGAAAGGGACTTTCCTTTACACGTTCTGGTGATGGAGGTTTGTCAGTTAGTAAACCTCTACCTACTGGAGAAAAAGCAACAAAAGCAGTCTCTAGTTGTTTTGTTTTCTGTAAAAGACCAAGTTCAGGAAATCTTGTAGATAAAGAATACTCAGATTGAATTGCACCAACATGGTGTATCTTATTGGCTTTTTCTAGTGAAACTGGTGAAATTTCAGAAAAACCAAACTGAGTAATTTTTCCTTCTTTTTTGAATTTTAAAAGAGTTTCCACAACTTCTTCTATTGGTGTAATTCCGTCTCTTCTATGAATATAAAATAAGTCAACATTGTCTCTTCCTAACCTTTTTAAAGATTGATTTAGTTCATTTGTAAGATAACTTTCAGTATTATCAAAAACTGGAGGGCCTCCAGGTTTTGTTTTAATACCCCCTTTGGTCGCAATATGAAAAAAATTACGGTCTTTATTTCCAAGAGATGATAAGAATTCGCCAATTCTACTTTCAGAAACTCCCATTCCATACATATTAGCTGTATCGATATGATTTATTCCATAATCCATTGAAGTTTTCAGGATTTCAAATGCTTGTTTAGTATCTGTAGGACCATAGAAGTCACTAAAGGACATTGCTCCAATTCCTATTGCAGATATATTTGGCCAATTTTTGCCTGGACAACGGTTCAACATTGCTTACCTTTAAAAAAATGATTTAATTTATATCTCATATATATCAAAATTTCTTTTCTAATAACAATATAAAATCTAGGAGTCTATAATGGATTGGAAAATTTATTTATCTGGAGAAATTCATTCAAATTGGCGTGAAGAAATAATTGAAACTACTGAAAAAGAGAATTTACCAATAAAATTTTTTGGTCCAGTAACAGATCATGATGCTTCGGATGATTGTGGAGTAAAAATTTTAGGCCATGAAGAAAATAAATTTTGGCATGATAATAAAGGTGCAAAAATTAATGCAATAAGAACAAGAAAAGGAATAGAGCAGTCCGATATAGTAGTCGTAAAATTTGGAGAAAAATACAGACAGTGGAATGCTGCATTTGATGCTGGATACGCTTCTGCTCTTGGAAAATCTTTAATAATTATGCATCAGGATGATTTTCAACATGCTCTTAAAGAAGTAGATGCTTCTGCCCTAGCAATAGTGAAAAGCAATCAAGAATTGTTGAATATCTTTAAATATGTAATTACTGGGAAGCTATGAAATTATTATCTTGTTGAATATTGTAACAGAATCATAATAGATTTAAATATGAAAAAATTTTTTATTGCATTATCCATTTTACTGACAATTGCATCTTGTAACTCTATTCCTACAAGTAATTTAGTAAGCGGGACAGTACCAAATGATACCATTCCTCTAAGAGGTTTTAGTAAAGTCTCCGTTCATCCAGATAAACTATTAAAAATAAATACAAACTGTGATCTAGCTATGCGCATAGAAATAGTACAATCAAAAAATTATGCTGAAACAATAATGGAACTAAAAAATCGTGCACTTCTAATTGGCGGTAATGCTATATCGCTTTCAAAAATGACAGAATCAACAAGTGCTACTTACTTAATTGGTAAAATTTACTTATGCAGTGTAAAACCTTACCATTTACATCCACATCCATTAGGTATTTAGTTTATAAAAAATTAGTCGTTTATTTTTAAAGCATTTACAAATGCTTCTTGGGGTATTTCTACTTTTCCAAACTGACGCATACGTTTTTTGCCAGCCTTTTGTTTTTCTAGTAGCTTTCTTTTTCTGGTAATATCTCCACCATAGCATTTTGCTGTAACGTCTTTTCTTAAAGCTGATATAGTTTCTCTCGCTATAATTCGGCCTCCTAAAGAGGCTTGTATTGGTATTTTAAACAAATGTTGGGGGATTAAATCTTTCAATTTTTCACACATACTTCTGCCCCGCATTTCTGCTCTTTCTCTATGGACAATGATTGACAGGGCATCTACTGGTTCATCGTTGACTAAAATTTGCATTTTTACAAGATTATCTTCAACATATTTTGTAATTTCATAATCAAAACTTGCATACCCTTTAGTTACTGATTTTAACCGGTCATAGAAATCAAAAACAACTTCATTTAGAGGTAAATCATAAACTGCCATTGCTCTTGAACCTACATATGTTAAATCTAATTGAATTCCCCTACGCTCCTGACATAGTTTTAAAACTTCTCCTAAATAATTATCAGGCACCAAAATAGTGGCCTTAATTCTAGGTTCTTCAATATGCTTTATTTTAACTGCATCAGGTAAATCTGATGGGTTATGTATTTTTAATTTTTCATTATCTGTTTTTAATACATTATAAATAACAGAAGGCGCAGTTGTAATAAGGTTTATATTATATTCTCTCTCTATTCTATCACGTATTACTTCTAAGTGGAGTAATCCTAAAAAACCACATCTAAATCCAAATCCTAATGCTGCTGAACTTTCCATCTCATAGCTAAATGATGAATCATTAAGAGCCAATTTATCAATTGCTTCTCTTAAAGACTCAAATTCTGAACTATCTACAGGGAATAGACCACAAAATACAACTGGTTGAGCAGGTTTATATCCTTCTAAGGGTTCTTCACAACTTTTATTTTGATGAGTAATTGTATCACCAACTCGAGTATCTCTAACCTGTTTGATAGATGCTGTAAAAACTCCAATTTCGCCAGGACCTAATTGTTGTATGTCTTCCATTTTTGGCCTTAAAACTGCTAGTTTATCAACAGTATAGTTTGCTCCAGTTTGCATAAGTTTTATTTTATCACCCTTTCTTATAAAACCATCGTGTATTCTTATAAGAACGACCACTCCTAGGTAAGCGTCATACCAACTATCTACTAATATAGCTTTCAAAGGTAAGTCATCAAATCCATTAGGAGGTGGTAACTTATTAATGATTTCTTCAAAAACATCTGAAATTCCTTCTCCAGTTTTTGCAGAAATATTTATAGAATTTGATGAATCTATTCCGATGACATCTTCAATTTGTTGCTTAACTCTATCAACATCAGCTGCGGGCAAATCAATCTTATTTAGAATTGGAATAATTTCGTGATCTGCATCAATTGCAGTATAAACATTTGCTAAGGTTTGTGCTTCTACGCCTTGAGATGCATCTACTACTAAAAGAGAACCTTCAACTGCATGCATTGATCTTGAAACCTCATAAGAAAAATCAACATGTCCTGGGGTATCTATTAAGTTTAATACATAATCTTCATTTGCTTTTGATTTATAATTAATCCTTACTGTATTTGCTTTTATTGTAATTCCTCTTTCTCGTTCAATGTCCATTGAGTCGAGAATTTGCTCTTTCATATCTCTTTCCGCAACAGTATTTGTTTGCTGAATTAGTCTATCAGCTAGAGTAGATTTCCCATGATCAATATGGGCTATTATTGAAAAGTTTCTGATTTTTTTAATATCTTGCATTTTATAAATATTTAAGAAAGGTGTTGATACTAAAAATTTTTACAAAAACATATTAAAAAATTAAACAAATATCAGAGTAATAAAGACTATTTTTCTTTAACCTCTTCAAGAGTTTCAATGTCTTTTTTTATTTTTAAAGCATTACGAGATAGTAAAGATTCATCAGCACTTAGAAGATATAAGTCCAATCCACCTTTTTTATCAACAGTTCTTAATGCAGATGCAGATACTTTTAATTTAAACGATTTTTCAAGTTTTTCAGATGCTAATGACACCATATTGAGATTTGGAAGAAATCGTCTTTTTGTTTTATTGTTAGCATGACTTACATTGTTTCCTGTTAAAGCCATTTTACCTGTAAGTTCACATTTTCTTGACATATCACACCTATTAAGTTTTCTGATTTATTATATCTTAAAAATTATTGCGTCAAGTGCTCTGATTTTTTTCTGACTACTCCTAAAAAAATCATTTTCTATTTAATTAAAAAAAAAAAATTTATAACAATTAATCACTGATTGGTAATTTTTTTAACATTTTTGTGAAAATTGTTTATTGCTTCAGGAACAGAAATTTCTGCAGACTCTATTTTATTTTGGAGCTGTTTTTTTATTTGAGCAAAATTATTTCTTCTTGAAATGAAATCTAAAATTTCAATATCTATTTTTTCTTTAAACCATTGAATTTCTTGTTGTTTTCTTTTTTTCTCAAAAAAACCAAGTTTTTTTTGTAATTTTATAAATTTAAATATTTCTGAATTAATTTCTTGAATACCCTTTCCGGTTATTGAAGAAACCATAGTGGCTTTCGGATAATTTTTTGGAACGTCGTTTTTCTTTCCTAACAGTCTTAAGGCTGAAGTGTATTCAGCAACAGCTAAACTTGCAGATTTTGCTAATTTACCGTCTGCTTTATTTACTATAATAAAATCAGCACTCTCTGTTATGCCCTTTTTTAAGCCTTGTAATTCGTCTCCAGAATTTGGAGTTATTAGCAAGCAAAAAACATCTGTCATATCACAAGCAGCCATTTCAGACTGACCAACCCCAACTGTTTCAACAATAATTATATTATAGCCTGCTGCTTCACATAATATTATAACATCTCTTGTTTTAGTTGTTACACCTCCAAGATTTAAACTACTGGGTGATGGTCTAATAAATGCATTTTGTTGTCGACTTAAATTTTCCATTCTAGTTTTATCACCAAGAATAGATCCTCCAGTTTTTTTGGAAGATGGGTCAATAGCTAAGACAGCAACTTTATTTCCATCTTCGATTAATTTTGATCCAAGAGCTTCAATAAAAGTAGATTTTCCTGCACCAGGTGTACCTGATAATGCAATTCTTATTGATTCATTTTTATTTTTTTTTACTAAATTCTGAATTAGTTCATCAGACTCTATTTTATGTTCAAGTAAACTAGATTCTACTAATGTTATTGCTTTAGCTAAAGCTTTACGATCTCGTTCAATAATTTTTTTTAGCAGACTAGTCATTATTACATTATAGTATCCATCTGATATTATATTAGATACTTTTTTTTTACATATAATTAAAAGTTTTATTTATTTATTTTTCTGATACTAATCTATAAACAGGGAAAAATATAGATAATGTGTGGTATTATAGGCATTTTGAGTAATAAAGAAGTATCTTCTACAATTATCGATGTACTCAAAAAATTAGAATATAGAGGATATGATAGTGCAGGAATAGCAACTATTTCTAATAATGAAATTAGAAGGCAAAGAGCAAAAGGTAAAATTGAAAATTTAGTAAATTTGATTAGTCAAAATGACTTACCGGGTACAATAGGGATAGGTCATACTCGATGGGCTACTCATGGAATTCCAAGCGAAGATAATGCTCATCCACATCACGTTGGATCTGTCGTTGGTGTCCATAATGGAATAATTGAGAATTTCAGAGAAATTAAAGAAGAGTTAATTAATAAAGGTTATAAGTTTAATTCTGATACTGATACAGAAGTGATTATTCAACTTTGTTCGTATTACACTAATAAAGGGTATAATAATAAAGATGCATTTTTTAAAACAATAGGACGTTTAGAAGGTGCTTTTGCTCTTTGTTTTATGTTTAAAGATGATGAAGAAAAACTATACGTTACCAGGCGTAGCGCACCTTTGGTCATTGGTTATGGGAAAAAGGACGTATTTGTAGGATCAGATGCTGTAAGTCTATCAAACCTTATTGAAAGTGTTATATTCCTTGATGAAGATGATGTTGCAATAGTAAGTAAAAAACAAACAAATATATATGATAAATTTGGTGAGAGGGTTAATAGAAAGAAGAAATCTGTAGATCTAAATAGTGATATTATTTCAAAAGGCAATTATCAACATTTTATGTTGAAAGAAATCCATGAGCAACCAGAGGTATTTGGTTATGCTACTTCAAGCTTTATAAATTTTAAAACACATAAAATTGAAATGCTTAATGAAATTAAAGAACTTGATAATGTTGACAGGTTAATTTTTGTTGCTTGTGGAACAGCATATTATGCTTGTGCTGTAGCAAAGTTTTGGTTTGAAAAATACGTTAAAGTACCTGTTGAAATTGATGTCGCATCTGAATTTAGATACAGAGATACTCCATTTAGTAAAAATGAATATGCTATATTTGTAAGTCAATCAGGTGAAACAGCAGATACATTAGCGGCCTTAAGAAAAGTTAAAGGCAAAGTTAACAAAACGATTTCTATAGTAAATGTTGTTGAAAGTTCTATTGCTAGAGAATCTGAATTTGTTTTACCAATTAAAGCTGGCCCTGAAATAGGAGTTGCTTCGACAAAAGCATTTACTGCACAGTTAGCTGTACTAGCGTGTTTGGCCATTAATTTTTCTAATAAAAGAGGGTTGATTTCAAGAAAAGAAAATTCAGAATTAATTGACGAATTAGTTTCTGTCCCTGGTATCATGTCTAATATTATTAAAAAAACACCAATTTATAAGGAGTTTGCTAAAAAGCTTATGAAAGCTAAAAATGCACTTTTTTTAGGTAGGGGAATTTTATACCCATTAGCACTTGAAGCAGCACTAAAATTAAAAGAAATAAGTTATATACATGCTGAAGGCTATCCAAGTGGAGAATTAAAGCATGGTCCAATTGCTTTAGTAGATAAAAAAATGCCAGTTATTTGTTTTGCTCCTGTTAATAATTTGTTTGAAAAAACAATTTCTAATGTTCAAGAAGTTCAAGCTAGGAACGGGAAAGTCTTGTTAATAACAGATGATGAGGGTGCTAGTTGTCTTAATTCAAGTGAGATTTCTATGATTAAACTACCAAAATTTTCTAATTTTATTTCACCAATAATTTATGCTATACCATCACAGCTTATTGCATATTATACAGCCTTATATAAAGGAACAGATATTGATAAGCCACGAAACTTAGCAAAGTCAGTTACTGTGGAGTAACGTCCAAAGGACGTCCTAAAAAATGATAGTTATTCGTCAATATAGTGAAAAAGATAGAGAACAAATTATTGAGTTATGGAAAACTTGTGATTTAACTCGCCCTTGGAATGACCCAAACAAAGATTTTGATAGAAAAAAGGGGGTTGGTGAAGATTTATTTATTGTTCTTGAATATGAAAATAAGATAATCGGAACTGTTATGGGTGGATATGATGGTCACCGTGGCATCATGAATTACTTGGCAGTAAGTCCTGACTTTCGTGGTAAAGGTTATGGGAAAATGTTGGTAGAAGAGGTTGAAAATAAACTTAAACAGTTAGGTTGTCCAAAAGTAAACCTTTTGGTCAGGTCAGATAATTCTGAAGTAAATAACTTTTATAAAAGTATTAATTATAAGAAACAAGATGATGTTTCGGTTTTTGGAAAAAGACTTATTGCTGACGACTAAATCATAGGACGTCTTTTTCAGAACAATCCGTCACAGTAGAGTAGTTTTGAGTGGTGAAAACTCAGAACCAAAGTATTCCAATTATTTGTGTTTTGTAGTTTCAGTTCAGACTAATAAACTAATGAGTGAATATGGTGGAATTGGTTATTCTGATTCACAACAAGAAACTTATTATTTAATTAAATCTCTTCATGATGGTGGTTTAGGATATAGAAGAATTGCACACCATCTTAATTCAAAAAAAATTAAGACACTTACAGGTAAGGAGTGGAATGGAAGTCTGGTTTTTGCGATCATGAAAAGAAACAAGCAGA
>OCVP010000428.1_pt1 | contig 19405 bp, 17 predicted proteins | sample 1539171 | NCBI WGS metagenome assembly OCVP01 (sample SAMEA51879418, study PRJEB22527) | metagenome
TGTTACTTTCATCCAACATATCTGTCTCTTGAAGAAACTTTCGTTTTGATGAAACGCCATTAACTATACTCTTTATTTTTTCGGGTGATAACTTAGTTTCCTTCTTTAAAGCATCTTTCCTTTCTTCATCACCGAGAGGGTCTCTACCATAAGGATGTTTGTCTTTCTTATAAGTATTACCTTCTCTTGGTCTACCACCTTTATCTTTTATTTCTTTTTTGATTTTTTCTAAAGATTCTTCTATATCTTCAGCTTCATCTTCTTTAGCAGGGTCTGAACCATCATCTTCAATTGAACGGAATCTAAATCTATCTTTTAAATCTTCAATCATAGTTTCTCTTTCTTTCATTGATTCTCCTCTACTTAATTTAAAGATATTGTCATATACCCAATCTTTAGATAACATATTCAATCCTTGAATATCTTGTGCTAATCTAACTTTTTCACTCCAAAGATTTACTTTTTCTTGTTCGTAAATTGTTGAAGGATTTACTAATTGTAATTCAAAGTTAGTTAGTTCTGAATCAGTAATTCCTTGTGAGTATAAATGAACTATTGCAATCTTAGTTAATTCAGATACAACAATTCTTTGTATTCTTTCAATGGTTCTTGCAAATCTTACATCTTCTGCAGCTAAAGTTGCTTTACCACTAATTTGTTCTTCATAACCTAAATAAGCTTTTGGTATTTTTAGAGCTGCAAATAATTTAGCTTTAAGATAATCAATATCATCAGTATTACTAAACTCTAAACCAGATAAGTTTTCTATATTAGTACCACTATCACCACCTCTGACTGGTAAGTAAAAATCTTCTGTAAGATTTTGAATGTTATATTTTAGGTTGTAATCACCTGTATTTTGGTCAACAAAAGGAATCTTCTTCATTTTATTGATAATTCTTTGCATATAGTTATCCACTTCATTTGGTGGTATGTTACCTATATCAATTTTAAATACTCTTTTTTCAGGTGCTCTCATAATTCTATGAATCAACATCGCATCTTCCATCAAAGATAATTGTTTCCACAACCTTCTACCATTTTCAATCATAGCTTTTCCATATGGTAGGAAGTTAGTATCTGCTAATAATCTAAAGTGTGCTATTTCATAGTTTTCATAATCAATCTTACCGATTTTGTCATCTTCAACATGATATTTAACATAGTTTGGATTCTCTGGGTCTGTATTTTCAAGTCTTTCTGTATTGTATACTGATATTGGTGATACATTTACAATACCCTTACCCTCAGCCATTTCTAATGCTAAGAAAAAGTCTCCATATTTACACATATTTCTAACCCAAGGCCAAAGATTGAATTCAATGTTAAGTACATCGTAAAATAAGTTGTTCAATATTGCTTGAACATTTTCATTTGGTGAACGAACAGTTAAGATATCACCATATTCGTTTTTAAGTGTTGACTCATCTGAGTAAATATCTAATGCTGATGCTATAATTGGGTCATTATCCATAGCATCGTAGTCTCTAAATATTTCTCTTCTAACTTGTTGGTACGCCATTGATTGAGCCGCACCAGCTTGTTCATAATATCCTTTTTGTAATTTTGTATATCGGTCTCTTAGAAAAGATAAGTTTGTCTTTTGTCTTTCATCGACATCAGCAACCTTTCTCCTTCCCTTGGAATCGACTCTAACGATTGCTTGTGTGGAAAAGAGTTTTCTTAATCTACCGAAAAATGAAGTATCTGCCATTTTATTTTAATTTAATTATATAACCTTTATTACCAAGCTCTACAACTCCAATACCTCGCCTTATGTCTTGGACCAGGATTATCACAATTGTGTCTTGCTCTGAATGATTTTCTTCTTGCAGGGTCTGACTTTTTAATTCTCATAGTCTTTTCACCACCCTTGCCTTTGTGACCAAAATTTACTTTTACAACATTTCCTTTTGGATTTTTAACATAAACTTTAAATTTTTTTACATCACCTCTTGTTGGTTTACCTAATTTAACTTTTCTACCTTGGTATTCAGCTTCATTTACATCAGGTTTGTAATGTTTTAAAAACTCTATAAGTTCTGTAATGTCTTGTTCGTTTACAACATCGTACTCTTGTATCTCTTCAGATTCATTTCTGATGATGTTAATGTGATTTGAATATAATGCTTTTGTAATATTGTCCATAATTAACTCCTTACACTATAAATATATAATTTTTCATTATTACCTAATTAACCAAGTCAAATCCTCATCAGTATCACCAACTCTTTGTGTCCAAGGGTTACCGTGTGGACCTAAGTCGTTCCCACCATAAATACCAGAGTGTGTTTGTGAACCAATACCACCTAATGCTCTTTTGGTCAAATCAATACCTTCTTGTCTAAGTCTCAAAGCAGTATCTCTTACCCAAAGTCCTATTGCAAATGACATAGTTAAATCATCATTATAACCTTTCATAGCTTCAGCTCTATTACCTGTCCAAATAAATGTAAACAATTCTTCAATTAATCGTGATGACCTAACCATACACGACTTTTCTCTAAAGTAATCATCTAACTTAGATATAATTAAAGGTCTTGTCTTTGAAGTAGTACTAAAACCAGCTACCATTCCTCTTTCTTCTCTTCTATACTTGTTAGTCATTTGATGTTCTACATCTACATATTTTAAATCCTTACTCATATAGAATAAATTCTTATAATCTCTATCAATTATTTGTTGGATTACTGCCCAACCTATGTTTGCGTTTTCAACTACAAGTAATGCGTTATTATATTCAGTAGCTAATGCAACTAAAAAGTTTCCAAAGTCTTTCGTATCTAATTTACCTTTATATTCAGCTACTTGTGATGCTCCTTCAACATCAAATACATGACAAGCTGAAAAATCTGAAGAGTCTCCTCTCGCAACATCCGCTACAACCATGTAACTTTTATTATAATCAGGATATTCCCATTTCCATAAGTTTCCATCAAAACCTGTTTTTTCTAATGGTTCTTGAACATAAGTTTCTTTAAAGAACATTAGTAATTGTGGGTCAATCACTGTATCACCTGATGAAACAAAATCGCAATCACATTCTTGTGCTGCTCCTTTTGGTCCTAATAGTTTTTCTTGTTCATCTCTCCAAGTTTGGTCTCTTTCAGGATGAACACTCCAATGTAGTCTGATAGTATTAAATCCATTATTTTCCTCCTCAGCTCCTACCCATGTCTTATGAAAAAAATTACCAACACCATTTGGAGTAGAAAGTATTATTGCACTACCACCAGTTGATAATGTTGATTGTGATGATATCCATATATCTTCAATCTTGTCAATAAAAGCTGCCTCATCAAATACTAACAAGGATAATGCTTCGGAACGACCAGCATCACCTGCAGCCGATGTAGCTTTGATTTGTGAACCATTTGAATATCTTAAAGATAGTTTGTTATCTTCTATTGCGGTTTGTTTTAACCAAGTAGGAAGGTTATCATTCATATATCTTACCTTGGTCACTAAGTTTTTTGCTACTTCTTGTTTTGTTGCAATAATTAAAATATTAAAATCAGAATTAAACAACATTTTCCAAAGTGAAAAACCGGCAACCAAAGTAGATATACCAGTTTGTCTTGACTTCAAAACAATGTTATACCTTTCTTTATCAAACTCAGTTAAAGTTCTTTCTTGAAAATTAAATAAATGAAAAGGTATCTTACCTCTGACTGGATGTTGAATATAGCAATACTTTTTCATAAAGTGTATTGGGTCTTGTGCACACTTCTGATATTCAATCTTAATAATATCCTTTAAGGATTGTTTAGCCATTATTTTTTCTTAAATGATAATTTCCAATACAATGAACCACCGATATATGGAGTGACATTGTTGTTTGCATTTATTACACCTAAATCAATTCCAAAGACTTTATCTTTTTTGTCCTTGTATAATAATCCAAACTTAGCACTACCAATAAAATCAGTCTTATTGAAACCAGCACCTATTCCGTAATATAATTCTCTTTTAGGTAACTCCTTGACTATTTTTGTATTGTAAATTGTAGGAATCTGAAAGTTCCATTCTATTTTCCTACTAATGATTCTATTTTGGGATATTGTGTCTGTGAGGAATCCAAATCCAAGAGAGGGGTTTGGTTTTGTTCCCAATGAATCAATTGTTATTTCTGGTCCAAAATCATATGTTAGATTTAAAGTATCTTTTACAATGTATTTTGCATAGTAATCTTCAACTACTTTAAGAGAGTCAACATCAGCTGGTACTTCAACTTCAACAGTCTCTACTTTTGTAATATATTTTGGAACATACTTTGGTACTTCTATTACTTTTTCAACAAATACTGTATCTATCTTTTGTTCTAATAATTCGTAATCTTTACCATCTACAGTCACTATGTCTTTAGGGTCTATGGATGAGTCTCCACTACAAGCTCTCATTAATAGTATAACGACTATTAATCCTACAATTAGTATTTCCTTGAAATACTTTCGTAATATACTAAAGAATATGTTCATAATTTTTATCTTTTATTCTGTCGAAACATTCTTGTCTTTTTTCTTTAATTTCTTCCAACTCTTTTTTACTTTTATCAACGAATTCTCTCATTTCTTTTTTCATCTCATCGACAGGTCTTGGAAGAGTGTATGTTTCTGTAATTTTACCATCTTCACCATATTGGTGATATTCTTGTTTTAAATCTGTTATTTCTTGTTCGATTGCATCTAATCTTAAAAGTCCATCAGCGATTGCATTTGAAAACATTTTATATTTTGCAAAATCTTCGTAAACACCATTGATTCTTAATTCTGTTTCCATCTTTTTGTTACATGAAATACAGAATCCTGTTTTACGAATAAGTTTTTTATTGTTTGGTCCGAATTCACCAACATGGTCACAATCAGTATTTTTACATTGGTTTTGTTCTTGAAGATACTTTCTTATATTTTCGAACACTTCTGAATTTTTACCAGTCTTTAAAGTATATCCATCTTTCTTTTCATATCTGTAATGTTCATCTTCCCAAACATCACCAACCTTTCTATCAGTTTTTTTAGCTTCCCAACCAACAGATTGGTTTTTTTCATACTCACCAGTCTTGACCATATCAGCCAACTTTCTACGAGTTGGATGCATGAATTTTCTTTTGAATTCTTTTGCCATACTATTTTAACATATTATATATGTATATATAAATATAACTAAATTGTAAAAACGACAATTTTTAGAAAAATATACCTAATATTTGATTTAGTGGTGCAAATGTACCTGTAAGTTTGAAGGTCTTTCCATTGTAAGTGAATACAATACCTTCATTTGGTACTATCTTTTTAGCACCTCCGATAGAGTTTAATCTTTGAAGTTCTAATTTTAGTTTTTGGATTTTCTTTTCATCACCAGATTTTCTTACATCTTTGATTGTTTTATCCAATTTCTTTTTCATATCTCTAATAGCTTTGTCAGGATTGACTGTCATGGCTGAACTTACAAATTGTAACACTTCCGCACCTAAACCTAAGAAAATATCTTCGAATGGTCTTATATTATCTTTAGCTATTTTACTATGTTTTTCTTTATCAGTTTTCTTTGCCCATTCTAAAGTTTTAGCATCATTAATATTGTTTTTATCTAATCTAAATTTCTTATCAAAGAAAGCCCATCTTTTTACCAATCCCATTTTAGTTTTATTATCTAATGTGGTTGGTGATTTTTTATCTACATAATTTTCCCAAAAAGCTTGATGATACTCTGCTACACCATCGGTGTCTTTAAGATTATATTTCTTTTGTAATCTTTTTATTTTACCACTATACACAGATTTCTTTTTAGAAAGGTCTTGTGATTTAGGTAACTTTACTACTGGTGGTCCTTCAATAGTATATGATGATTGAACATTTTGATTGACTTGTTTAATCATACCAGCTAATATTCTTGCTGCTCCTTGATTCTCACCTATTGCTTTACCATCTTCATCATACTCCATAGTACCATGGAAAATAAGTAAAGCTTGACCATAAGGAATTACATTTACTGAAGTCGGATAAATTACCTCTAAGTTCATAAAACAAGCACCATCTTTAAAAATCTTCTTTCTTTGTGGTTCAGAAAGTGAAGAGATAGCCTTAGATAAATCTCTCATCGCAAAGTTGTATGCATCACTCAATCCTCCTCTACCTTGAAACTTATCCGAAACTCCTCGTATATCCAAGGCGTTCTCTCCTTTATTTTTAAGATGTCCTTTATTTCTTGCTGCAACTAATCTATTGTCTCTCCAACTAATTGCTAAAGCTTGACCATCAGTTTTTTCTCTTGTATTTTCTAATGTACCATCTAATGCTCTATTCACAATATCTTTCAATTGTCCAAATGTAAGGTTCACATCTGAATCGAATGGATGGTTCATATGTCCATATGCTCCACCTTCTGATATAATGTTTTCTTTTACATATTTATCTTTTTTTAACATTTGGTGTAATTTACTTCCATCTACTTTACTCCATGATTTGTTTGCACCAAATTGTTTTTTCCAAAGTAATTCAAAGAATTTTTTCTTTTCTTTAGGTGATAATCCTTTTATCTTTCTATTGATTTCTCCTCTTCGTTTGTAAACATACTTTTTAAAATCCATATAGAAGAATTCATTTACTTCATTGATTGGGTCGTACTGATATTCTTGATTTGAATCGGTGTTGTTTCTTGCTTTAGTCAATCTTTTTTTGATAACCTTCATATCCGCTTTTGATGGATAACCTAAAGTTTCATTCTTAGCTTTGGTTTTCTTTTTCATCTTATTGATGTATGCTCTATAAACTGCAGCTTGTGATTTCTTACCCATCTCTTTGGCTCTTTGTTCCATGGCTACTGCAGCTTGGATTTTGTGTGCATGAGATTTACCACTACCCTTTATCTTACTTACGGATTTCTTAGCATCCTTAACAGTTGCGAACTTTAATCCTTTAATTGTACCTTTTGGATTCTCATCAGTATATAAATCAGAATGTGAGGATGATTGTCTATGTTGTCCTTTTTTTCTTGGAATTCTTGCTGCTTCTGTTTTACCAAACTTCTCTACTTCTTTTGCTCTTAAAGCTGGTAAAAATCTAAATCTAGCTCTTTTTCTTACTCTTCCTTTTTTTCTTAATACATTTTTGTGAACCACTTTAGCTTGTTGTATTGATAGTTCTTTCTTTTTTAAACCAGGAAATAAATCCTTCATAAACTCATCATATACTTGTAGGTATGCTTTTTTATATGCAATTTTTTTTAGTTTAGCAAGAGGCTTTCTTCTCTTCATTGTTCTTGCTCTCCTTCTTGCTATTTGTGCCCTTTTACCAGCCATCGCTGCTTTTCTTCTTAGTAGGTCAGCTGGTCTTAATCTACCTTTACTTTCTTCAAAATCTTCACCAACTCTCATCAATCCCTTTGGTGGTTGTGCCAATGGATTCACACCAAAACATCTTGTTCTGAATTGTTGTTCAGTTTCACCCTTCATCGGTTTATCACAACTTTCCTCTAATTGAACATCAAATCCTTCTTTCATAAGTCGAAAAGTTACGACCTTCTTTCCATTGATAGTTGGCATCCCATGTTCATCTTTACCAATTGATTTGATAACTACCTTTTTGTTTTTGAATCTACCCATAAGAATAGTATCACCAACTTTGACTGGTAATGTAATTGCTTCTTCTAATGAAGCTTCAAACTCTTGTTCTAAATCTTTAGCACCTTTTGCATCATCGGTTGATTGTTCTTTGTCATCTTTTTCTACATCTAACTTTTTAATTACATCGTATCCTACCATAGCAGCTTTACGAGTTACATGCTTGTACCAATTGGAGTAAGCACCACTTGAGTATATATCTATTTGGTTATTTGGAGTCATTGTACCAATCACACCTGCAGGAAAATAAGACACTGCGGTTTGTGGACCATCTGGGTATTCTGGATGTTCGTAATAATCTTCAAACTTCTCATCACCAATCATGTTGACAATTGTGTATCCTAATTTAGTTGCTCTATCAGCAGCTACTCTTCTGAAGGTTTTATAATTTGGTATAAAGAAGTTTGGTCCATCATCCACATCAAGTCCACCCAAACCACCAGTAGATATTTCCATCATATATTCTTCTATAGTTTCTTTTGGAACAAATAAACTTTCACTTAGTTTATCAGTAACCATTTTGAATATATTCTTGTTGAACTTTCCATAAGCTCTATCTTTGAAGAATTTTTCTTTTTGTTCATCTGAACCTTGTGATAATCCATTACGAACTTCAGTACCACTTACTGCTCCACCTTGCATTGGTGCAACATATAGATAGCCTGTCTCTTCATATCCATCAGTTGGATTACCATCCCATTTTTTAAAGTACTTGTGTGACAATCTACTTGCATCTTTTTGACCTACAACCGTAACAAATGCAGTCGTATCTTTGTCAAACTTTTTTAATACCTCAGTTGGAGCGTATGGATTTTTAACTTGGACTACTCTATTCGAAGGAATAGGAAACATTGTAGTCATTATTTTTTTCTTTTCTCTAAAGTTAAATGGGGAACGACCTTTTTCAGTCTTGTTAGATGTACCTATGTAAACATTATTTTTACCAAACTTTTTTTGTAGGTGAGCAAATGTTTTATAGTGACCTTGATGCATTGGTTGAAATCTACCTACATAGACCACCACTACCTTTTTTATTTTGGATTGTTCCAAAAGGATTTGCTCTACTAAAAAATTACTTAGTTTACTCATAAATACACCTTGTCAATATATAAATATAAAGAAACAAGAAAGGGGATTATTTTTTATAAACGAAAGGGTCTCTCTTTTTTAGTTCAGCTAGTTTTTTCTTATAGATTCTATTTTTTTTCCAAACTTTATATTTATTTAGAATCGTTTTAAATAATTTTATCATTATAGTTAAATTTTTTAAATAGTTCTTGTGTTCTTTCTTCAACTCTTTTTAGATATCTTTTTTTGTAACTCATCAAATGTTTAAAATTAAAGTCAACGATAGGTTTGACATCTTTCATCCATTGAAGTTTGTCCTCATTAGATAAATATACTATTCTTTTTAATTCATCTATAACTGCTAAACATCTTTTGTTTGTATCCTCAATCAAATCATAGTCCTCATTTATAAATGGATGAAATGTTTTAAAACCCTCTCTTCGTAATTCAGCCAAAGTTCCATGTGTACCCATAACAATAAATGGATGTTTATGTCCTAATGGTTTGACTGTCTTTTCTGATATATAGTAATGTTCTTTATCTACAGATGTTTCTGAAACTAAAGTAAACATTGAATCTGTGTATGGTGAACTTCTTTCGTGGTTTATACCCCACAATTTTTCTAAGTCATCAAAATCATAAGTCTTTTTATCTTCATAAAGTTGTAACCAATGAATTTGTTTTCTAAGATTGGTAAAATCATGTACATCATTTTGTTCAATCTCAGGTATCCATTTTAGGTGATTACGATTTTCACGAATGGTAAAATCATATGTGACAATATTATTTTTGATTAAATCATCTTCTTTTAACTTTGCCAATGTCCAAAGTCTATGTCTCCTTAATCTTCTATTAAGATTATTAAAATCATGTTTTTTTATTTCGACATTGTATTCTTTACTTATTTTAGTCCAATCCTGGTCCATTGATAATCCATAAAATTCCTCTGATTTATTATCCCATACCCAATGGAAATGAAACATTTTAATTCTATTTTTAATTTTATGTCTTTCACAAAATTCTCTATACCATTTATTAACATTATAACCTGCAAATGAAAAGACTACTTTATTGTGTGGTATTTTATATTGATGTAGTTTACTATGTAATACAATAAAGTTATGGTCGTATATGATACCTTCCCAATTGTAATTTATCATCAAGTGAAAATTTTCATTTTTTTGTAAAGCACTCAACGCTCTTACACTTAGTCTATCAATTATTGTATTAAGATTTTTATGTTCTTGACCAAAATCATATTCACTTGGTAATGCCCAATTTATTGCACCATACATATCTATTTTATAGACATAAAGTTTATCATCAATAGTTTTGTCATTTTCATCTAATACTTCACAAATATTTAAAAATTTAGAATCATGGTACATATCTTTCATTGGATACCATACACCATGTCCTTCGGGTCTTGACATCACACCAGGTTGACCCTTAGAATTATCAGTATTATATTCAGAATATTTTTTATTTATTTCAGTCTCTACAAAAGCATTATTTGTACTCTGTTGTATTATCTCAGATGTAATAGCATCGTGGTCCATGGCATTAATCCAAGGGTCAGTAAAATGAAAATCTGTTACAAAATTAATCATAATATAATTCAGGATATTCTACTAATATATGTAGTCCACCTTCTTTTATTGCTTTTTGATATGCGGGATATATTTTTTCATGACTATCTAATTTTGTCACTACTGCATTTGTTAATATTTTTTTAAATGGTTCTGTGTAATCAGCCTTGTGTTGGTGACCTGGGTCTAAAGGTTTATCACTACCCTTACCAACTCTAACAATTATATTTGGTTTCCATTCACCATCAGACATTATTTCTAATTTATCAGCGTGATTAACTAATTGATTTGCTGCACATATTAAAAAATCCCATCTTGGGTAAAATGATACAACTTTGTGACCACACAACGAAAGACCAATTGACATACCCATTTGTGTTTCTTCCATAACTGGTGTTTCAATCATTCGTTCTTTTGGTAATCCTTCAATTGTCTTACTCATTGGATTTCCATAATAAACAATTTGTTGTCCAATAAAAATTGTAGATGGGTCATCCATACAAAGTTTCATTGATTTTGTAAGTTCATCTAAATAAGGTGTATATTTTGGTTTATTCATAATCTTTTGGATTAAAATTTTCTTTTTCTAATTTTTTTATAATTGAGTCAGCTACACATCTATGACCTTTTGGATTAAAGTGAAAGTCATTGATTAGATGTGGTGGATAAAAATCTGTACGAAGGGTACATTTATATTTGTTATCTTCTACAAAATAATCAAATGATTCTCTAACATCACCATCAACTTCAATATCACAATGAGTATCAGCAAATAGTTTTTTGTATAAGGGATGGCTAGATATTTCTTTATACCAACTTATAGTTACTATTTTAATATTACTATCTCGAAACTTTTTCATATTATTGTAAACACTTTGAATTTGTTTTTCAATTGGATGGTATGGTCCATCTGCTGGTCCATGTGTGTCAATTAAATCTCTTGTTGGTGAAGTGAACTGATATATAAAAAGTGAAAAGTGTTCTGGTTTTAATTTGTAGTCCTTTTCAAACATTTTAGTCAAAGCATTAAATGACCTTATATTACTACCACCATTCATACCAAATCCATTACCAAAAGTCCAATTCCAAACATCATAATGGTCGGATACTAATTGTATAAATCTATATTTGTTTTTAAAAGAACAATGTGTATCAAGAAGATATTGTCCATCAAAATTGTGATGTAAACCTTTTTCTGGTAAATCAGGCAATTTACTATAATAGTAAAGACCTTCACCCCACATATAAGAACAACCGATACCAAATATTCCTTTAGAAATCATTATGGTTTTGAATTTGGATTAAATTGATTTTTATTTTCTTTATACCATTTTAATGCATCTCTCAATCCACTTTCTAAATCGTACTTTGGTTTCCACCCTAACTTTTTTAGTTTGTCATTTGATAATAATCTTGTAGGAATCATTGGAGCTTTGTTGTTTACGAATTCGATAGGATTGTCGTTACCCTCAATTTCTTTGATTAGTTCTAATACTTCCATTACAGTGTATCCTTTACCATAACATACATTGTAGATATCATATGTATCTACCTTTTCAGCAACAGTTGCGAATCCACTTACCATATCATCAACATGAATTACATCTCTTACCTCAGTACCATCTCCCCATAGTGGTATAGGATTGAGATTATCTGCTACCTTTCTAATATTAGCAGGTGTCACATGACACTTTTCAAAATCATACTTATCATTTGGTCCATATGCATTTGATGGTCTTATGATTATACACTGCATTGGGTCATGTATTTGATTAGAAAAGAAATCACAAAGTGTCTCTCCATATCTCTTCATCCAACCTACTGCCTTGTAGACAGGATATATGTTTGGAGTAAGTACTTCCATATCCTCTGTACAATATTCCCCACCAACATCAGGATAAGTTGTATTTGATGAAATAAAAATAAACTTACGAACTTTGTTTCTCCAACTTTGTTCCATTAGGTTTGTATTCATCTCTACATTAGGTGTAACATGAAGTAAAGGATTTACTTTTGTATCTAAAGCATTTGATGTGTTAGCCGCTGCGTGAAATACAACATCTACATTATTTGATACCTTCTCACAAAAGTCTGCATCTTGTAAGTTACCTTGTAAATGTTCAACACCATCATAGTGTTCTCTGAGTTCCCTACTATAAGAAGTTGTTCTTAAATTTGTAAACCCATTTTCATATAGATGCTTTACCAATCGTGAACCTATAAATCCACTTGCACCTGTTACTAAAATTTTATCTGATTTTTTCATATATTAAATTTGCTAATTTTCTATGTCCTTCAATTGATAGATGAGCATCAGGATGAGGAATGTTATCAACATCTTCTAATCTCAATTTATTATCCACTGCCCATTTTTGCATTGGTACATCATTGGGGTTGATTACTCTATCTATATTTTTTATTCTAATATGTTCGTTCCATGCCATCCAATAGTTATCAATATTTCTTTTTTCACACCATGAGTTAAATAAATCCATTTTCATAGCGATGGTTTCCCAATGATAGTCTATATCAAACACTTCAACTATATAGTTTTTATAGTATTGGTCAAATGGTTCATCTAAATTTGGAACAAAAGTTGGTTTAGTCCAACCAATTCTATTCACATTTTCATGAACTACTTTACCAGCTGTTCCATTATAACTATAATAATCGTTACCATGTTTAAATCCAAGTCTGGTTTCAAATGACAATTGATTTATGATACATACTTTATTTAAATTTTTGTGTTTTTTTAATTCTTGATACGCTCTTTCAATAATTAAATTATTTGATGAACAACTTGAAGATAAATTTTTCCATTTACAATTGAATAAATCTCCAAGTAGTTTTGGATACGATTGTGTAAACATCCATTCATCAGCCTTCTCATAAGTAGTAAATTTTTTGTTAGTAATAAATTCATAGATGTCAGGATTATTTAATCCTCCACCCTCAGTATAACTACAACCATTACCAATTATTAAATCATATTTTGACTCCAAACTGTCCATATCTTTTTTTAATAAATTTTTTTATTAATATTTTATTTTGTTCTGCTTTTTCAAATGTATCTTTGTATTTTTTTTGTATCTCATCCAAAGACATTGAACACAATTCAATTATTTTTTCCTTTATACTATTTGGATTATAATAATCAATGTTAAAATAATCTACATCTATACCTATTGCCTTATACCATTTTCTCCAAAATAATACCATACTCATTGTTCTTGTAACTTCACTATGACCGAATTGTTGAAAGTTTTTCCAATCATCTTCAAGTGTAAAATATAACCATATTAAAAATGGTTTACCATATAACAATGGTTTTAAAGTTTTTTCAGTAACTAAATTATGTGCACTTGGTGAAACAATTTCAAATAGTGTGTTTTCATATAATGGTGTAATACTTTTCTTATGTAACAATTCATTATCAATTATTTTTAAATGACTTTCATTTGTATCAACTTCACCTTGAAATTTATCTACGGGTATATCTGGTGATATTTTTAACCAATGAAAAGAACATATACCTTTTGTTAGTAAATTATTTTTATTTAAAAAGTCAAACAAAATGACCCTTGTATCTTTTGCTCTCGAGTTTAAACTAAGGAAATGTCTCTTAGGTTTTGTTTTATATTTAATTTCAAAAAAATCCTCCATCCAACTAAGTACAGTAATTCCATAATTTATATTTTTATAATCATTAGATAAAAATCCTGTATCATAAATTTCAATATTGTATTTTTTTAAATAAAAAGTTTCTAAAAGTTCGTAAATGTATTGTTCATAAAAATCTACTTGATAATTATCAGTCTGAGCAAAAATTATTTTATCAACTTTTTTTTCTTCGTGTCGTTTAATTAAATCTTTACCTACTTCACATTTAAGAAAACTATATACATCATCTATTGTGTGATATAGAATTTTAGTTGTTTTATTCCATACAAATTTTTTTTTAAATTTATCCCAAGAAGATGGTTGTGAATTTTTTACATCTTTAAGTTCTAAATCAAATATATCAATTAAGTTTGAATGTGCCTGACTAAAGTGATTCTTGACCATTCTCTTTGTAAAAATTATATGTATTTTTTATGCCATCCTTAAAACCAAGTTTTGGTAGAAGTCCATATTTTTTTTGAATGTCAGTACTCATTAATCTTCTTGCATCTCCATTTGGTTTTGTAGAATCCCAATTTATTTTAATATCTTTACCACTTACTTCAATTACTGTGTTTATCATTTGTTTTATTGATATTTCTTCACCACTTCCTAAGTTAGAGGTAATGTGTAGTTTTTCTTCAAAACATTTTATTGAGGCATCAGCTACATCCCCTCCATAAATAAAATCTCTTGTTGGTGAACCATCTCCCCATGAAACTATTTCATCGGTTGCTTCAAATACTTTTCTTACAGTGGAAGCGATTGCGGTTGAACCCTCTCCAAAATTATCATATTCACCAAATATGTTCGCTGGTCTTACAATTGTGTACTTATCATATGCTTCTTGTACTTTGTATGCTTCCAAATATAATTCTGGTATTCTTTTACTCCACCCACCATACCAATCTTTTTTAGATGGGAATGTAGACCATACAGTATCTTCAAAAAATACTTCTGCTGGTTCATATACACCTACAGATGACATATAAACTAACCAACAATCGTGTTTTACACAATTATCTATTATGTTTACATTTACTTTAATTGATGGCTCTAAGTATTCTATTGGTTTTGTCTGTACTCTAATAGGTGAACCTTTAATACCAAATGAATTTATAACGCCATCAAATTTAAATTGGTCAAATAATACAGAAACATCATCTGCATCTCTTAAATCCATTAATATAAACTCAAAATTTTTTTTTGGTAAAAATTCCGAAGTTTTGATGTCAACACCTACAACTTCATATCCCTTTTCTACTAATTTATTAGCCGTGTGAGTTCCTACTAAACCACTACAGCCTGTTACTAAAATTTTACCATTCATTTTCTATCTCTATAAATTTTTTCTGTAATGTATCGGTTGGTATTTTACTTATATGTTGATGATTGTGTACAACTACACTTCTTGCTTTTGAATATAAATCATTAACATCTAAAATATCCATATCCTTTATTTTTATTATTTTTTCTAAAACTTTTTCGTATCGTAACTTTGGGTCATCTATATCATCATAACTCTCATCCCAAAATTCACCAAATGTTTTAAATCCATGTGACCTCAGTTGTTTCAAGATACCTTTAGGACCTAATACTATAAATGGCTGATACATAAAGATAGGTCTCAGAATTTTTTCTGACAAGAATAATTCATCAAAACTTGTCTCAGTAACAATATGAATATTAGAGTTTTGATATAAATCATGTCTAAATGTATTTCCAATGTAAAAACCTGCCTTTTTATCTGGTGGTAAAGCGTGTGTATCAAGTTCAATAGGTAAATCAGTTATATTTCTTCTCATTGAACCCTCATCCCAAAGTCCAACATATTTTGGGTCGTGAATTGTATCAATTTGTTCATAATGAAACTTATTTAAAAATGAAAAACAACTTTTAACACCAAGATTGTATTTAAAATAGTCATAAAATAATCTTTCTCTATGATATTTACCTTGTATTTGTCTATTAAAACATAAAAAGTAATTACTTCTAAAAAATTCTAATTGGTTTTGTTTTGGTTTTTCACTTATATATCCTAATTCATTTTTTTCAGGATAAAATGCATGTTCAAATGTTTTAATTGTGCTTTCAATAAAGTAATCAAATTGAAAGCCATAAGTACAACTTGGTGTTGCTCCAATGATTATTGGGTCAAGTTCTTCCCACCAGTCTTTAGTTTTATCAAATGAATCATTACCAAATGGGTCTGATAAACAACTGAATACAATTTTACCACCTTTATTTTTTAATTCAAGAAGTTTATCTTTATGTTCGTATTGTTCAGTAAAATTATCTATACTTGTAAATTCAAATACAATAAGATTTTTAAAACCTTCCTTGAATTCAAAATTTTCAGTATAACTATGTTCATTTTCACGAATGATTTCATTAATTATTGGACCTCTATGACAAGTTTCCCAAGGACCATTCTGTTCATCTGAACTTTTATCGAATATAAAATTTAAAAGACTACCCATTTTCCTGTTCCGTAATGCGGATATTTTGATTTATACTTATAATATATTACATCGTTAGGTATTTCTCGTTGAATACCATTCCATGTATCTGATGTTGGTGTGTTTGTTGATACTCCATTATCCTCTACTACAAAGTATAGAGGTAAGTCAAAGTTTCTTGCGTATTTATGTGCTTCATAGAAGAAACCTGTTTCAAAAGTCATATCACCTATAAAACACCATACTTTATTTTTACTTTTCCTTAACTTGAGTGATTTAGCTACACCAAGAGCTATTGGTAAAATACCATTTACTATTGCAGATGAATAAAAATTTGAATCTTTATCAATGATTGTTATTGATTTACCATCTAATATTTTTTGTTTTAATACTTTTGGTTCAACACCATGAAGTAAAGCGTGATAATGAGACCTCCATGTAGAAAATACCCAATCATCAACACCTATTTTACTAAATATCTTAATAAGTTGTTCTTCATTACCATTCGATAGGTGTATTGGACCTCTAATTTCACCATTTTCCCAATGTGATATGATATCATCTTCAAAATCAATCAAATCTTGTGATGTCCAATTACTACCATCCCACCTATCTTGGTGATTTTCAAGATTAAGAATTTTTTCCATTTGCATCTCTTTTAGAAATTATAGGATTAGTACAAGGCCACTCTATATTGAACTTCTTACTATTCCATTTTATTGTTTTTTGTTTATCTACATCTACAAACTCACCATCATATGCTAATTTGTATGAAAATATAGAGTTTTTTTCCATCACATAGTGTCCATTTGCAAATCCTGGTGGTATTAAGACTTGGGTTTGAGTAGATGGTGATAAAATGTAAGTTTCCCAACTACCATATTGTGGATTTTGGGTTGTGTTACCACCCCTTACATCTAAAACTACCAAATATATCTTTCCATGTAAACAAGACACCATTTTCCATGTCTTATCATCCCAATGTAGACCTCTTAGTACACCTTCCTCTGATTTTGAGTACCTATCGTGTTTAAATTGTACTCCCCTTTCTCTTTCTGTGATTGGAATTAGTCTATCGTAATAATCTGAGTGATATGTTGTTGATATTTCACCTCTATGTTCGTGATATACCGATGGTTGGATTATTTTTACCCCACCAGTAAGAACTTTCGATGAATAAATGTGGAAATCATTCCAACTTCTTTCTTTGTAATATATACTACGCCCTATTGCCATAACTTAACGGAAAACCATTTCTATATTTTGAACTTAAATCAGATATTAGTACAGAATAGGTTTTAATTAATTCTTCTATACCATCTTCTAAACTATATATAGGTCTCCAACCAGTTTTTTCTAACTTTTCATTGGAAACTATATAATCTCTTTTATCTGGGTCTTTATAATAATCAGAATATGTTATTGCAAAGTCAGATATATATGTTTTTATCAGTTCTACTAATTGTTCTTTGGATAAATTAGCATCTGATAAACCTACATTAAAAGTTTGTCCACTATATTGTTCATATCTTTCTAACATAAACATAAATGTATGAGCAACATCTCTAATGTGTATGTAATTTCTTACAAAATCTTTTTCAAAAATGGTGATGTACTTGTCAGTTAGTGCTTTATACACAAATTCGTTTACTAACAAGTCCATCCTCATTCTCATTGATGAACCAAACACTGTTGCCAGTCTTAAAGATATACCTCCAACACCTAAAACTTCTTTTTCAGCGTTAACTTTGGTAATACCATAATGAGAAATTGGATTTAATGGGCTATCTTCGGTACAAGTACCATCCTCTCCTATTCCATAACCACTATTTGTGTTAGGATAGATAATTCTTTTATCAGTATCCTTAATTAATTCACAAATATATCTCACATGCTCATAGTTCACCGATGTTGCTAAGTCTTTATCTCTCTCACAAGCAGGAAATCCAACGATTGCCGCTAATGGAATGATTACATCAGACTCATCAACATACTTTTTTAATAATTTTTTATCTCTTACATCACCATAAACAAATTCAAAGTTTTTATAATGTGCAAAATTAGCTGATGATGTTTGATTATACATTAAGTTATCAAAGACAACTAATTTTTTTACCATCCCTCTACTAAATAAAGCTTGGGTTATCACCGAACCTAAATATCCAGCTCCGCCAGTAATTAAAATAGTGTCGTATTGTGTTCTCCTATCATCCATTTTTTATATGTTTCGTAAATTCTTTTATCTTTTTTTGAAAATTCAATATTATTTTCATTTATAACTGAAAATTTTAGTTTATGTCTATTTGTATCATCACCATTTACTGAAGTAAAGTAATCCCATAGAACCTCTAAGGTATTATTAGATAAGTTTTCTAATCTACAATCTTCATCAACCCTAACTTCAAATATTAAAATGTCATCAGACTCTCTTGTCTCCTTTCCAACATCTATAAAAAGAGTTGATTTAAACTTTTCTTCAGTACAAATGTGTTCTAATGAGTAAACTTCTTTATCTCTATGTTTTACTTGTATGTTTTTCATATATTTGACAAGTTTTTTTTTGTCAAATCCATTTTTTACATACCCATCAGGACAAACTATTTCGTAAAGATACTTATCCATTTAATTCTTTACATTTATAGTAAAATTCTTCAAATTCAGGAAAAGTTTTTACAAAGTTAGTACCTCTTCGTTCATCATGAGCGTTAAAAAACCTATAAAAGTTTTTTCTATTTGTAATAAGTTGTTGTTCATCTTGTGGTGCAACCATCCAATCATAAAGTCTTGTTAGTTTACCTATTTCTACATCAGTATATCCATATGACACACCTTGTTTATTTAAATCTTGATGAAATACTTCTTTATAATCTTTAGCAAGTTCTCCTTGTTTTTTTACTAATGGTGAAAACTCATCAGTCGGTAAAACTTGAATTGTTTGATGGAGTGGATGTCTCAAATAAGATGCATCTAAAAATAATGAAGATACCCAATCTCTATCAGTAGAACCA
>OCVP010000435.1_pt1 | contig 19256 bp, 22 predicted proteins | sample 1539171 | NCBI WGS metagenome assembly OCVP01 (sample SAMEA51879418, study PRJEB22527) | metagenome
GGTGATTTCTACGTCTATGTCGAAAGTGTACTGATTGTTTGTAAGAAAAAGGAGGGACGTTTCCCGAATGAGGGGGAAGTGGAAAGATTGATCAAAAACCAGAGTTGATCTGGTTTTCTCTCTTAAAAATCCGCTTTGATCGCGGCCCGGAGTTCGCGCTTCAGATCCTTGTGACGCTGCTTTTCTGCTGCTTCCCGCTTCAGCCTTTTTGCCACAGAAGGTTTGGTGTAGAACTTCCTTTTTTTCAGTTCCTTGAATAAACCTTCGCGGATCAGGGTGCGCTTAAGCTGCATCATCGATTTGCTAACGTTGCTGTCTCGTACTTCAACACTGATGGTCATAGTGATTCTTAATTCGATTTTATAAAATTTAATCAAACATTATTACTTGAATTTTGAAAGAAGTCCAAAACTATTTATCTGATGAGGTATTATTATCTTCCGGAGAAGGGAGAGCTGCACGTTTTTTTAATTCAAGCAACTCGGTTTCGATGTCTGGAGGTGTATCCTCCAGTTCCTTGAACTTTTTTTCGAGGGACTCTTTTTCAGAATCGAGGCTAATTTCCTGGTAGGCTTCAGCCTTGGCCTGCATTGAATCAACTTTCTCTTCGACACGTTCAAGGGTTTCTATCGCTCCGGAACTGTCTCCAATCCCTTCAATGGTCTGGTATATTTTTTCCTGGGCTTCAGCCTGTTTTTGTTTAGCGAGCAGCAGGCCTTTCTTTCTTTTGATCTCCTCGATTTTATCTTCCATTGCCTGGTAACCGCTGCGCAGGGTTTCGGCATTGGCACGATGTTTTTCCAGTTGGATTTCAAACTCTTCAGCACGGCGTTCGTGATCCTTCTTGCGAACAAGTGCTTCTTTGGCCAGGTCATCCTTATCATTCTGAACCGCAAGGATCGCCTTCTGCTCCCATTTTTCAGCTTCCTTATGTTCTTTTTCGGTATCACGTTCCAGCCGCTTCTGGAGAGCAAGGGCTTCGGTCATTTGCTGTTTTGCCTGCCTTTTCTGCCCTTCAAGATCGGAAAGCATCTGCTGCAGCATTTTTTCTGGGTCTTCGGCCTTGTCCAGGAAACTATTCGAATAAGCCCGGACAACGTTGATGAATCGGGAGATGATGCCCATCGGTGTACTCGTTTGGTGTTTTAGAAAAGTTGCTTGCGTTTATTGGAAGGAAGGATATTGAGCGCTTCCCTGTATTTGGCCACGGTTCTTCGTGCGACTTTGATCCCGCTTCGACGGTGAAGGATGTCGGCAATCTGTAGATCAGTGTAGGGAGTCTTCGGATCTTCGTTCTGCACCATCTGTTGGATCATATCCTTGATCCGTTTCGAAGAAACAGCTTCGCCTTCACCCTGGTCAATGCCGCTGGTGAAAAAATATTTCAGTTCAAAAATTCCCTGGGGTGTATGAACAAATTTATTGGTGGTGATCCGACTCACCGTCGATTCATGAACATCAATATCTTCTGCAACATCTTTGAGCACCAACGGTCGAAGGAAATGAATCCCTTTTTCGAAAAATTCCATCTGGAACTTTAGGATGCTTTTCGTGACCCGGAAAATTGTTTTCTGGCGTTGCTCAATGCTTTTCAGCAGCCACTGACCGGCTTTGATTTTTTCATGAATGTACTCTTTGGTCAGGCTGCCGTCATCTTCCATGCTGTCGCACAAATCACGATAATAACTGCTTATGCGCAGACGGGGGATGCCATTGGCATTCAGCGCGACTTTGTACTTACCCTGGTTTTGATAAATGTAAACATCGGGGATAATATAGTGCTGTGAAGGATTGGCAATGAATGCTCTTCCAGGTTTTGGTTCCAATGACATGATCAAACGGTATGCATCGATCACCTGATCCAGTTCCTGTTTCTGTCTTCGTGCAATCTTCTTGAGATCCTTCGATTCCAGCAGGTTCATATCCTGCTCGATGATGCGGTAGCTTAAGGACTCGGTTTTTCCCAGAATCCTCAATTGAATCAAGAGACATTCCTGTAGGCTTCTGGCTCCAACGCCGTTCGGATCGAATCCCTGAATTTTCCGCAATACCTGCTCAACAAACCTGCAGACATCGAGGTTGACCGGGAAAGCCTCTTTTTCCTGGGCGGCCCCCTCTTCGTCTTCATCAAAAACAGGAGGCAATACCTCCTTTGACTTTTTAGGCATTACTGCCTTGACCGGGTTGTACTTCAGATCAAAAAAGCTTTCGTCCACTTCCAGGTTGCAGTTGATGAGCCCCTCATTCAATTGATTGAGGATTTCATCATGAAGATCCCTTCGGGCTTCCAGCATTTCCCGGATGGAGGTTACCAGATATCCGTCATCTTCCAAATTACCGATCAATTCGACGCCGATTTTAAACTCCAAGGGAAGCAAATCCTGCATCCCCATCTGCCAGTGCAGGTGATCCGACAGGGTTTCTGATTGGGCAAGTGTTGCTTCCAGAGAAGGAGCCTCATCATCTCCTCCCGTTCCGGGACGAATCCTGGTCGACTGGTAACCGCCCAACTGATCCACCTGTTCTACATATTGCTGCCAGTCGATGTCCTGTTGATCGATTTCTTCTTTTTCGACTTCACGGGCACTTTCAAAATCTTCGGTGCCACTGGCGACTTCCGGGGTTTCCGGATTTTCTTCGGCTGCAGGAGTTTCACGGTTGGGGAAACTATCGATGTCCATCCCTTCTTCCAGAACCGGGTTTTCCACCAAAGTTTGCTCGATCAATTCCTCAAGTTCCGTATGGGACAGTTGAAGCAGTTTGATCGCCTGCTGCAACTGGGGCGTCATGATGAGCTGTTGGTTCAGCTTCATCTGCATTTTCATCTGCAACGCCACGTGACCTCTTTTCTGGTTAAAGTTAGGATTCAGAAATTCATGAATGGGTTCTCATGAGAGAGAACCTTGTTGGCATTTGTTTTGCTACAAATGTCCGCAAAAGTCAATTTAGACCTGCCTTACATCGAGAAAGTATCTCCCAGATAAATCTTTCTCGCCTGCTCATCACGCATCAATTCCTGGGGTGGACCGTTCACCAAAAGTTCCCCTTCGTTCATGATGTATCCATGATCAATGATGCCGAATGTTTCTCTTACGTTGTGATCGGTGATCAGGACTCCGATGTTCCTCTCGGCAAGTTGTCGGATGATGGCCTGGATATCCGCAACAGCGATGGGGTCCACTCCAGCAAAGGGTTCATCCAGAAGTATAATTGAGGGTTCCAGAACCAAGGCTCTTGCAATTTCTGTTCGTCGACTCTCTCCACCGGACAACGCATAGCCCTTGATTTTTCGGACGTGCTGGATGCCGAATTCCTGGAGCAACTGTTCAAGTCTCCTTTGTTTTTCATCAGATTCCAACTTCAGCAGTTCCATCACCGCGAGCAGGTTTTCCTCGACAGTCAGTTTCCTGAATATCGATCTTTCCTGAGCAAGATAGCCAAGACCGGACCTGGCACGAAGATGCATCGGATAGCGAGTGATGTCGACCTCATTGAGTTGGATGCTACCTTCATCCGGGCGGAGTACCCCGGTGATCATGTAGAAGGTGGTGGTCTTTCCAGCACCATTCGGACCCAACAAACCAACGACCTGGCCTCTCGAAACTTCCAGACTGACTTCTTTGACGGCGTGTCTTCCTCGGTAGGATTTGGAAAGCTTATCGGCCCTCAAGGTACTGGTTTGCAAAGTAAATCTTTCGTTAAATCAGAATTGCAAAAAAAATCATCATCCAATATTATGATGACTTAATAACATAACCAATATAACAAAGCAGCCAGGCCATGCCAATTTACGAATACGGGTGTCAGCAATGCGGGCATGATTTTGAAGAGATGCAGAAGTTCAGTGACCCTCCGGTTGAACGCTGTCCAGAATGCGGAAGTCTAGAGGCTCAGCGTAAGGTTTCCGTAAGTGCCTTTCATCTCAAAGGAGGAGGTTGGTACAAAGACGGATATGGAAGCAAATCAACCGAAGAAGCCAAAAGCAAAACGGACGACACCGGGAAAAAAGAGACTAAAAAAGCAGATTCCAAAAAAGAGAGCAAAGCCGAAGGAACTGCCAAGAAGGAAACCACAAAAGCTTCTGCCCCAAAAGAAAGCTCTCCCAAAAAAGCCGCTGCCGCCTGAGCGGAACCAAAAAAAACTGGAAATCCCAATCGAATCTTGAACTTCTAAGAAGGTGGAGATTCGGTTTCGTTTCGACTCCAAACGTTCAAGGCAGGCATCGATGAAACAGGCTTTTCGCCAAATTGTAATCCTGATCTGGAAAGATCTTTTAATCGATCTAAGGAGAAGGGAAAACCTGTTGTCGATGCTGCTATTCGCCCTTTTGATCCTTCTGGTCTTCCATTTTTCAATGGGTCGTCAGACTGCGATCTTTATCGGACTTTTGCCGGGAGTGGTTTGGGTCGTTTTCCTTTTATCCGGGGTACTGGGTTTAAGTAAGTCCTTTCTTCAGGAAATGGAAACAGGCTGCATCGGTGGGCTGCTCATGTCGCCCACCGATCGAAGCATCCTTTTTCTGGGCAAGATGTTAGCAACTACGCTTTTCTTACTGATCTCCCAAATTCTTTTTATCCCTCTCTGTCTCGTTTTGTATGAAATTGAAGTGAGCAACTGGGGCGAATTTGGATTGGTTCTTTTGACAGGAACTTTGGGATTCAGTTCACTCGGAACCCTGCTTTCGGTGATGACGGCTTCCCTGCGTGGAAGGGAAATGCTGCTTCCGATTCTCCTCTTTCCTTTAGTCGTACCAAACCTGCTCAGCCTGGTTCACCTGACCGACCATCTTTTTTTCGGCAGCCATGTCAGAACGGTGGAGTCATGGTGGACATTGCTGCTGAGTTACAATGTCGTCCTGATCACCCTCTCGATCATCGGATTTGAATTTGTTGTGGAAGAATAAGGTGGTTTTCGAAAATCCCTTGAAAACCTTTTAGTATCGTTTCACAAAAAATAATAATTGAATGATCCTGTAGGATCAGCCTCCCACGTAACTGGGGAAATTGGTAAAGATTGAGGCCATGTAAGTGGTTGCTTGAGCAAGCATCCAGGGGAAAAGCATGGCAAGGATTCCAAGCATGGCTGCCATTTTAGGAATAATCGCCAGAGTCTGTTCCTGAATCTGAGTCACCGCCTGAAAGATTGAGATCACCAAACCGGTAATCAAAGCGGCCAAAAGCATAGGAGCCGCGAGAATGGTGGTCATCCGCATTGCTTCCAACATGATCGAAACTACCAATGACTCCGTCATCTTCCTCCTAAAACGGGACGAAACTTTTGACCATTGAGCCCAGAATCAGATGCCAGCCGTCCACCAGTACAAACAGCATCAATTTGAATGGCAAAGAAATCATGATCGGGGGCATCATCATCATCCCCATTGCCATCAGGATTGAGGCAATCACCATATCGATCACCAGAAAAGGAACATAGAGCAGAAATCCGATCTGAAATGCCGTCTTCAATTCGCTTAACACGAATGCGGGTATGATAACCCATACCGGAACATCATCAATGTTTTGCGGTCTTGGTATTTTTGCAATTTTAACGAACAGGGCCAGATCCTTCTCACGGGTGTACTGCTGCATGAAGCGTTTGATCGGAATCGTCGCAGTGTCAAGAAATTCTTCCTGAGACATCCGCTCGTCAAGGTAGGGCTCAAGGGCCATGCTGTTGACTTCCTCATAAACAGGCATCATGACAAATAAAGTCAGAAACAACGAAATCCCGATGATGATCTGATTCGAAGGAGTTTGCGGGGTACCGATAGCCTGGCGAAGAAAAGAGAGCACAATGACAAATCGGGTAAAGGAAGTTGTCATGATCAATAAGGCGGGCGCCAGGGTAAGAACGGTCAGCAGAAAGACAATCTGCAGTGTCGTTGCCACCTGCTCAGGATTGTCGGCGGGATTTACCGAGATATTGATGCCGGGGATTGGGGACTGAGCAGCAAGACCGGAATAACAGAACAGAAAAAACAGGATTCCAATCAGCCTGAAAATGTATTTCCGCTGCTTAACCATTCAGGTTCCTTCTGAGTTCTGAGTCTGTCCTGAGAGAAATGATTTTCGGGTTCACTAAGCCATCTCCATCGCGATATAAACCTTTCTCTCAAAAAGAGTCAGTTTATGCGGAGGGATTTGTGTTTCCCTTATCCTCATTTGATGGGCTTGAGAGACCTGAGTCTTTGAGAAAGTTTGCTGGCAAAATCCTGAATGGCAGGATTCAGATTGGTTTCTTCCGAAGCATCATTAACTGGAACCGTGAAAGGATTTCTGACCGGGGTATTGAACTTCGTATTTCCCTGATTCTGGGATGATTTGCCTGGTGTTTCTGTGATCCCGGCTTTTTCTCCTTCAGCAGATTCATTGTTTTTAGGATCATTCATTTCCTGAGATTCCACCTGGTCAGTTCCATCTTTTGATTCCATCTCTGAATCAATTGAACGGGCCTGTTCGCGCGCTTTTTCCAGAGCTTTCATAAATTCTGCACGGCTGCGGTCGATATCGATTTCTTCTGCCGGAGTTTGCTCCGTGATGCCCGCAAGGAAGCTCTGATCACCGGAATCTTTCAATTCTGAGATGAGATTAATCGAGGTTGGAGTCACTCCACATGCAAAGAACTGCTCATTGATCTGGATCACCATCACCTTCTGCTTGGGTGCAATATGATAGGTGGAAACGACTTTGATTTTCTGTCCGCTTTTCAAAGCAGGAAAGTGTCCGGACAAAAAACGGTTGTATAGCATGGCAAGCAGATAGATCAGCAACAGGACCAGCAACAGGGACAGGACGAGGGTTACCATCGTCGCAACCCAATCGCGGTCAGGTTGAAACAGAAAATCTTCTGCAGAAAGTTTAGGCTGAGGTGGTTCCTCTTTAGTAAACGTTGATGGAAATTCTGCATCACTACGGATTTTCTCTCCGATCTCCTCCATCAACTGATTGGTATTAGCTCTCACTGAGGATGCATTCAAAAGATTCAGTTGCAGATTCAGAATCATGTTTGAACCATCCACAACAATCTCTGGATGTTCTAGCAAAAGGCGAGAAGACTGAAGAATGATATCCAGTTGAACCATCTGGGTATTCGGAGTCTGGAAGGCTCTGACGGCCTTGATCATCCGATTCGATTCAGGAAGGAGTAAAGAAGGTAGAACCGGATCAATGGTCAGAGAATCAAATCTCAGATTCAGTGAACCAGGTTCAAAATTGATCAGCGGGGTATCTTCATAGGGCCGGTCAAATCCTAAACGGATGCTTTCAACGCGCTCCAGGCTTTGGACATCAATCGACTTGAGGGTGAGGACTTGTTGGGCAAAAAGCGGGAACCCGCAATACAGTAACAGCAGCCAAAACAGACAAAAAAATTTTATCCGAGATTTCATGCCTGCTCATCAGAGTGCGGCAAAGCGATCATCTGGGCTGATGATATCCGTGATACGAACCGCAAATTTTTCATTGATCACCACGATCTCTCCTCGTGCCACCAGCTTTTCATTGGCACGGATGTTCAGCGGCTGACCAACCATACTGTCAAGCTCTACGATTGAATTTTCTTCAAGTCTCAACAGATCTTCAATCAGCATGTGGGTTCTTCCCACCTCGACCATGATAGAGAGGTTGACATCAAGTAGGAAGTTGATGTCCATATCCCCAGGTTTTAATGAAGCCTGCCCCCCTGATGCAGCGGAGGAACCTCCATCATTTCCTGAAACTTCGGGATCATCTCCTCCTTCCCCGGCGGCTGCCTGAGAAAGAATTTCGTCTTTATTGGCCTTCAGTTCGTCTTCAACATCCGACCAGTCCAGATCATCCAGATTTTCAAACGATTCTTCTTCTTCAGCCATGAGTCCCTTGAGCTGTATTCTTCTTTTTGAAGGAGCCTGCTTCAGGAGAGAAGTGATTCAGGTTTTGTAACAATTGAATCATTGCCTGTAAAACTCAGAAAACAGGATTTTTCTCACTGGTGCCGTGTCCTCCCACTGGGGTTTGTTGGGAAAAAGGGAATTGATTCTCAATTTGATATCATTCTTGATGATCGGCCTCGACCGTAAGTCATCGAACTGTTCAACCGAGATGGTTTGCAGATGAGTGACAAGCATATCCTTGACGATCGGCAGTCGAGCTTGCATCCAGGCTTTTGGAATCGGATCATTGAATGCAATTTGAATGCTGCTTTTGAGGAAATATTTGTCTCCCGGCATGTTGACGATGAATGTTCCGAGATCTACGTATTGTGGATTTTCAAGCGGCGGTGGACCTTCCCTGATGACTTCCGGTTCCTCAACTTCTTCCTCACTATTACAAGCAGAAAGAAAAGTGATGATCACGAAAGAAAGCAACATCCATTTGAAGCCTTTTTTGGATTTCCAAACCATGTTTGAATGGACCCAAATCAGATCCTTATCTGCAAATAATGGTTACTGCAGGACAAATTCCTCAAACAGGACTTTTTTGATCGGTTCAGGATCTGCCCATTCAGGTTTTGTAGGAAAAATCTGGCTAATCGCGCTGATCAGTCTCTGTCTCAACGCTTCACGGCTTTCTGCCTGTTTCACATCTTCAACCGATAAATCCTGCAATTCAGATAGGACGATGTCTTTGATCTCGACAATTCTAGCCGTAAGGTAGGCATTGGCCATCTCCTCACTGAGCATTAGCTGAATCGTCGTCTTCAGATAGCGTCTACCGTCCTTAAGATTAACAATATAGCTGTCCAAGGGGAGGAAAATTGGTGCGGCAAGAGGCTCTCCCTCCTCGGTGACTTCTACAATTTCCTCTTCTTCCGCCTCTTCTTCCTCTCCACCCGTGAGGAGCAGGACTGCAACGATCGCGATCACAAGCAGAAGAACCACCGCGACAATGATGATGATCAGTTTCTTCTTACCGCCGCCGCCTCCGCCGCCGCCTTCTTCATCAGCCATCAATACTCCTTAAAATGTGCATTTGGTTCAGTTTAAGCCTTAAGGCTTTAAAGATTTGAAAAATTTGGCGGAGAATACTTTTTCCGGGAAAGTGAAATTAACAACTGCTGCCACGAAATTCAAGCCCCGTTTCAGCGAAAACCTCGTTCCATCTCAATCCTTCAGCGTGATGCAACCCAATACCTTGGTGCTCCCTGAAAGAAAAGATCGGGATATCGTTCCCGACCGACTTTGAGCATCGCTAAAAATTTTGGGACGTATTCTTTGGTCTCCTTGCGTAATTTCAACTGCCAGAAGTTACGGCTGCGCTGCTTTTTCATCCGCTTTGCGAGGTAATTGGGACCCCCATTGTAGCCTGCCAAAGCCAACCGCCAATCATAATTAAATCGCCGACCAAGTTCATTCAGATATCGTGCCGCAGAATGTGTCGATTTTCTCCAATTCAATCGGTCATCGGAAAACCAGCCGACCCTTAATCCATAATCCTTAGCTGTTGCCTTAGTGAACTGCCACATGCCCAATGCACTCCCGGAGTTTGCACGGGTATCAAAGCAGGACTCTAGAATTGGAAGGTGTGCCAGTTCCGGAGGCAATCGATGTTTGTAAAAAACCCGATGGATGTAATGCAAATAGCCTTTTTTCTCCGCTCGCTCGAGACAAATTCGGACGTGAGTGTTTTTTCGATAGATGTTGACAAAATGTTCGATTCTGCGGTTGCTTTCGATCCAGGTTTCCGGATGCTGGTCCTGAATCCCATAATGATTCCTCAAGGATGGTGTTCTTTTGCTGCAGCCGCTGATGACCAGCATCACCAAAAACAATATAAACACTCCATTTTTCAGGAAAAAACCCAGTTTCTTTAAAGACCATCGTAAATATGTTTTTTGAGCATCTTGCATGGAAATATCTCGGTTAGTGAAATCCTTTTCAGTTTTCGGGCGGCTTCCATCTGTTCAGATTCCGTTCTGAACAGGGCGAATAAAGCAGACCCACTTCCACTTACTGATGCACCTAACGCGCCATGCTCCAAACATTGGTTTTTGAGCTCTTTCAACTCCGGGTATTTTTTAAAGAGCGTGTATTCGAAGCGGTTCTCCAGATTCCTGACCAGTTCCTCATCATTGACGATTTTCATCGGGACTTTCATCCTCCTAGGAATGCACTCCTGAAAAGCCTCTGCAGTCGAAATCGAAAAAGAAGGTTTGAGTATGAGAAGCGGGAGTAAAGGATAGTGTTTTAAAGGACGAATGACATCCCCAATACCCCTGACTTCTGAAGGTTCTGGATCGATGAAAAAAGGAACATCTGCACCAAGGTTTAAAGCTAAATCTTGGAGTTCTTTTCTAGAGAAAGGGTTTTGGTGAAGTTGATTCAAAACATGCAGGGTCGCGGCCGCATCCGCACTGCCTCCACCTAAACCCGCACCCACTGGAATGTTCTTTTTAAGAATGATGCTCATTCCAAAAGGATTGCTCGAATGTTCCTGAAAAAGTTCTGCTGCACGAAACACTAAATTATTCTGAAGTCCCTCCTCGAAATCCATCCCGTCAACCTCCAAAGTAATACCACTCTGGTTCTGAGGAATTATTTCAAGGGAATCATAAAGACTGATCGGAACGAAATGACTGTATAATTCGTGGTATCCGTCCTCACGTTTGTGAAGCAGGTAGAGGAGGGTGTTGATTTTTGCAGGAACCAGGACTTTCATCCCATAGCTATGGACAACTGAACCTTTTCCAAATCAAATCAGGATTCTGGAAATGAAATCCGAAAACTTATGCCTCTAATGGAAAGCATGCCTTTTTCAACCAGTTTAAATACTTCGGTTCGTTAAGCATCTTCTGCAGTTTCTGATAGGTCTTTTCATGATAATCATCCAACCAATTCAGTTCATCTGAAGAGAGCTTATCACGAATGATCAACTTCTGGTCGAAAGGAACGAACATCAGTGTTTCCAATCCTAACCAGGCTTTGCCTCCAGGATGATGGCGCAGTCCGGATTCCAGGGATTTGACCCGACACAGATTTTCTAGACGAATTCCTCCCCAACCTGTTTCGTAATATCCCGGTTCGTTGGAGATGATCATTCCTGGCTTCAGAGCGACATCATGGGAAACGGGAGAAATGCGTTGAGGCCCCTCATGGACATTAAGGAATGCTCCGACTCCATGACCGGTACCATGACCATAATCGAGCCCCTGATTCCAAAGCCCGGAACGGGTGATAGAGTCAAGTGCAGCCCCATGCGTTCCTTCCGGAAAAACCTGCTTGGCGAGACGGATATGGGCCTGCAGTACCGAAGTATAAAGTTCTCTTTGCTTGGAAGTAGGCTCACCCAGACTCATGGTTCTGGTACAATCGGTGGTTCCTCCCTCACATTGAATGCCGGAATCCACCAGTAACATTTCGTGGGGTTCCAGCATTTTCTCATCACTGGGAGTTCCATAATGCACAATCGCCCCATTTGAACCTGCTCCCGCGATAGTTGGAAAACTCAAATCGACAAATCCTGCTTCACTCGAATACTCTTTTTGTAAAAGTTCCGCGAACCATGCTTCAGAGGCAGGAAGGGATGATTCCATCCGTTCTTCCAACTGAGCCAGAGTCCGCACCAAAGCCGCAGCAGCATGCAAATGAGCCTGTTCAGAGCAATTGAGTTCCACGCGGTTTTTACATGCTTTGGCCATGACCACCGGGTTCTGTAACTCCAAGACCTTGGAATTGTCAAAAACCGTCCTTGTCCCCATCGTCGTCGCCTCAGGGTCGAGCCAGATTTTACCGCTGCTTTCTTGGGCCAATTGCTGGATGAATCCGAGATAATCATCATAGGGGAAAAATTCCCATTCAGGACGCTGTTTAGTGATTCCGGAATCAGGATGATGGCAGAAACAAATGGCCCGGTCCTGCAAGATCACGGCATAGGCTTCAAAAACAGGATTATGGGCTATGTCACTTCCGCGAAGATTGGTTAACCAGGCAATCTCATCCAACATGGTCAGCACCAGCCCCTCGGCCCCATTCTGTTTCATCATGTCCCGAATTTTTCCGAGTTTGCTTGTGCTTGACTCGCCTGTCAGTTCTTCTCCCAGGGCAAATGGAGGATGGTTCAATTTTTCAGGCCGGTTCTCCCATGCCAGATCCACTGCGTTCTCTTCCAAGGCTTCCCAGCGATGACCTGTTTTTTCCCATCCGGACTGATAGCGGTTCCACTGTTTGGGAGTGATGGTGAATGGATCAACTGCAATCTTCAGGGGTTTTAGATCCTGACGTCCGATCCATTTGTGTGCTTCAAACACGCCTTCCATACCCAGCTTATGGACCTCAAACAAACTTCCACATTCTTCTTCTGCCTGAATATGATAACGGGAATCAACAAAAAGGTGGGAATGTCCCTGGCGCATCAAGACCACCGTTCCTGCTGAACCTGTGAAACCCGAGATGGCTTGCAGACGCCGATTGTGGAGTGGGAGGTATTCGTTCAGGTGTGCATCCGACGAAAGGACCATCAGCGCATCACATTCCAGCGCTTCAAGGCTGTTTTTGACTGCTTCAATACGTTCTTTATACATCTATGTTTTCTCGAACCTATTCTTAGTTTTTAAATTTTTTAAAAATTATATACCGGAGGAAATCATAAAAGGAAGCGCAAGAGAATGATTGGCTCTTGAAAATACTTTATTGATCGAGATATCAACGATTCTGTATTCAAAACTGATGAGTCAATTTCTTCCGATCAGTTTCAAAGGATTCAGAAAGTGATTCTGAATGGTTTTTCAAGGTGGGTCAAAATCCGCCTGGATTGTTGATAATGTATTTTATCCAGGCAGATTTTTTTGAACTTGGATAGTCCGTCTAAACAGTTTCAGAGACTTTGGTATTTTGGTCTTGTAAAACAACAGGACCGGCAGCAGCAATATAAGCAGGGCTGTTCTTTTCGAACTTCTTAAAGTTCTCCACAAACATAGCAGCCAATCTATTTGCAGCCCTATCATAGGCATCGGGATCACTCCAGGTCAGTTTTGGCTGAAGAACCTCATTAGGGACTGCGGGACACTCTGTAATCATCTCGATCCCGAATACCGGGTCCTTTAAAGTTGGTGCATTTTGAAGACTGCCATCGAGGATGGCATCTACAATTGCCCTGCTGTATTTAAGGGACATTCTCTGGCCCGTTTCGAATCCCCCTCCGGACCAACCGGTGTTCACCAGCCAGACCGTAGTCCCATGTTGCTTAATCCTTTCTGCAAGCAGTTCCGCATACTTACTTGGGTGCCACACCATGAAGGCGGCTCCGAAGCAGGCCGAAAAAGTGGCTTCTGGCTCCGTCACCCCAACTTCAGTGCCGGCCACCTTAGCGGTATATCCGCTAATAAAATGATACATGGCCTGTTCGGAAGTCAACCGACTGACGGGGGGCAGGACCCCGAAGGCATCACAGGTCAGAAACAGGATGTTATCCGGGTGTCCTCCAAGGCAAGGAACCAATGAATTCTCAATGTATTCAATAGGATATGAAGCCCGTGTGTTTTCAGTCACCGAGGAGTCTGCATAATCGACCCTTCTGGATTGGGAATCGAAAACCACGTTCTCAAGGACGGTTCCGTAGCGGATCGCATGGAAGATATCCGGCTCTTTTTCCTCACTGAGATCAATGCATTTGGCATAACATCCCCCCTCAATGTTAAAGATTCCATCATCAGTCCAGCAGTGTTCATCATCCCCAATCAGGCTTCGGTTCGGGTCTGCAGAAAGGGTCGTCTTCCCTGTTCCGGAAAGTCCAAAAAATAACGAAACGTCCCCATTCTTTCCAACATTTGCTGAACTATGCATGGATAAGATTCCCTTTTTGGGCATGATGTAGTTCATGATGGTAAAGACCCCTTTTTTCATCTCTCCGGCATATTCCGTTCCGAGAATAACAAACTCTCCTCTGGCAAAACTGAGGTCCACACTGGTCCTGGAGGTCATGTATTTGGTATGCGGATTTGCCGGAAATTTTCCTGCATTGAAAATGACGTAATCCGGCTTTCCAAATTCCTCAAGCTGCGCATCATCAGGCCGGATGAGCATATTGTGCATGAACAAAGCATGATAGGGACGGCTGGCAACAACTCTGACCTTGATGCGGTATTTCGGATCCCACCCTGCAAAACCATCGGTGATGTAGAGTCGGTCACAAATATTCAGGTAATCGATTGCCCTTTCCCGGACAATCAAAAAAGTGTCTTCATCAATCCCGATATTGACATCGCCCCACCATATGTCGTCGATGAATTCAGGAGTGGTAACGATTCGCTTGTCTTTAGGGCTTCTTCCTGTTTTTTCTGAAGAAGAAACGATCAGGGCTCCTGTATCGGATACTGCGGAATCTGTTTCGTATAAAAGTGCTTCTTCATAGAGAATGGCGGGACTTGCGTTGCGAAGAATAGTCTGACAATGAATCCCATAGGGGGTGAGCAGGTTTGGAGCAGATTCTTTCATTTTTCCTCTAAGAGTTTTTTGATTTAGAGATTCCCCGAAATTGAAAAACCTCATGGACGAACAAAAACTTGTTCTAAAACTGAACGCCCTGTGAATTGTGAATGGATTTGGTTACTTGATCAGCACCTCCTCACTACTATAAATTGCTTTCCGAAAATGACAATCCTTCGGCTTCATCTTCATAGGTCACTGACAAAACTTCTTCCGCCGAGGTGAATCCTTGACATACTTTATCCGTGCCATCCATCTTCAACGTTTTCATTCCCTCCAGGATGGCTTGTTGCTTGATGGCCTGAGCATCACTGTTGGTCATAATCACATTTTTTACCCGTTCATTCATCACCAGTAGTTCATGAATTCCGATTCTGCCGCGATACCCGGTTCCCCTGCAATTGTTACAACCCTGACCCTTGTAGAGATTGACAGGATTTGAAGCGTTTTCCTGTATTCCCAGTTCACGAAGTTCTTCAGGATGTGCTTCATAAGGCGTTCTGCAATCAGGACAGATTCTTCGAACGAGCCGTTGGGAAAGAATGCCAATGATGGTGGAAGTGACCAGAAAAGGTTCGATGCCCATGTCGATCAGACGGGTTACGGTTGCAGGAGCACTGTTGGTATGGACGGTACTGAATACCAAGTGTCCTGTTAAAGCGGCCTGAATCGCAATCTGCGCCGTTTCAGAATCGCGCATCTCTCCAACCATGATGACATCCGGATCCTGCCTTAATACGGAACGCAGTGAATGGGCGAAGGTCAACCCGAGTTTCGGGTTTACTTCAATCTGGCTATAGCCCGAAAGTTTATATTCCACAGGTTCTTCGATGGTTATCACATTCCGTGAACGGTGATCGATGCAGGCCAGGGTGGCATAGAGTGTTGTTGTTTTTCCGCTTCCAGTGGGGCCGGTTACAAGGATGATCCCCCCACTCCGCTGAATCATTTTTTCATAAGGCAACATCACTTCAGGAAACAGTCCGAGGTGTTCCAGTTTCATCAGTTTTTCATCCTGATAAAGCAATCGCATCACGATTTTTTCACCATGAACCGTCGGAATCGTCGAAACCCGGATATCGATTTTTTTTCCTGCAATCAGAACCATCGATCGTCCATCCTGGGGCAATCCTTTCTGGGCGATGTCCAACCTTGACATAACCTTGATGCGGTTCACCACGGTTACATGGACTTGTCGGGGAATGACTGTGATCTGGTGCAGCATTCCGTCGATTCGATAACGAACCTGGGTCTCTCCAGGAGCAGGATCGATGTGGATATCGCTCGCTTCTTCTTTTGCAGCCTGCCAGAGAAGACTATTGACCAGACGCTTGACCGGTTCCTCATCCGTGGCTTCGAGTAAATCCTCCGGCTCTTCAATGCCCATGATGTTCTCGAATTCCTCAACGTTATCGAGTTGGTCCACGGCATCTTCTGTGGAAGCGCTGGATTCGTCATAACTCCGATTGATTAAATCCAAAAGGGCTTGAGGGGTGGTAACCAGTGCCTGCACATGACATTTACAACGCCGTCCCAAATCATCCAGAGCCTGGGATTCGGCAGGATCATCCACGGCAACTTCCAGAACTCCTTTTTTCCATCGTACCGGGAAAAACATGAAGCGCTTGGCGTAACGGATGGGGATCATCGAAGTGAATTCTTTGGCCGCAGGAGCTTCATCAATGTTTTCCTGGAACTCTAAATCGTAATATTCTGCCAAGGCCTGTTGATAAACCAATTCGTTGGTAAGCTTATATTTAAGTAATAACTCCTTAAGCTTTTTCAGGTCACGCCTGTAAGCGAGAAGTTGTTCATGCAGATTTTCCAGACCGGCAGCATCGACCTCAAATCGACTCACGAGCACTTCAACCACCGGATGATAAGCTTCAAACTCCAGCATACTCATCTAATTTTGGATCTACTTACGTATTTTTTGTTAATCCTGAATCTGTGTGATTGCGATTCACAATCAGCACTTGATTAAGGAATGGTTTGGAATAACACTAGATAAAAAATATTCTGACCCAATATTCATTAAATACTTAGAATCTTAACCAAACTGGTTATTGAAATCATCAGGCATTTTTTTCTCACAATCACTTTATTCAATAAACAGATCTTTTACTTTGATTTCACCTAAGTTCCCACACCGAGCATGATCACAAATAGCCCGGCAAGATTTGTTCAAAATGAAGTCGGAATCCCCGAACAGAAAAATCTGAAGATCCGGCCCGAAGAAATTCTTAAAAACATTGGTCCAGAAATGGATCTCCTGGAAAAGTTCATCATTCACGATATCGATACCGATGTCGAATTATTGAATACCGTTGCCCATCACATCCTTCTTGCGGGAGGCAAACGCCTCCGCCCGGCTTTGGTCTTGTTGGCCTCATCGCTGTTTGAATCGATTGGAGAATCTCCACTCAGGGTAGCACAGGTGGTGGAATACCTTCACACCGCAACCTTGCTTCATGATGATGTCGTCGATGGGGCAGAGACCCGTCGAGCCCAGAAAGCGGCACGCCAGATATGGGGGAATGAAGCCAGTGTCCTCAGTGGCGATTATTTGCTTTCCAAAGCATTCCATATGCTCACCACCCTGAGAAATCTGGAATTGCTTCAAATCATGTCAAGGACGACAACCCTGATGGCGGAAGGTGAAATCCTCCAGTTGACAAGAGAAATTGGATCAGAAGATGAGGAGGTCTATCTAAGGATCATTTACCTGAAAACGGCATGCCTATTCGGAAGTGCTGCTCAGGCAGGAGCCATTTTGGCAAAGGCTCCTCCAGAATTATCTGAGGCTCTCAAACGTTATGGTGAAGCCTTGGGGATGGCGTTCCAAATTGTGGACGATGCCTTGGATTATGTGGAAAGTCCGAAAACGGGGAAAAATCATGGAACGGATCTGATGGAAAGGAAAATGACCCTCCCATTGATTCACCTCATCCATAACTGTAAGGCGGATGAGAAAAGTTTTCTTTTGGATCTGATCAAAGAAAAACAAATTGGCTCGGAGCAATTGAAAGAAGTGACTCAAATGATCCTGCGATACGAATCCATCGAGTATAGCCTTGGAAGAGCGGGGGATTATATCGCCTCAGCCCTGCAGGAAACGGAACAACTACCTCAAGGTCCTGCCCGAGATTCTTTAGAAAAACTTGCGCATTACGTTCTTAGCCGAAGTCACTAAAACCGTAAAATGCCTTTCAGGCAATCTTAATTCTAACTGGAAAATTTTGAATCATTCCGCGGTTACCTGATCCGTTTTTGCTGGAATTGAATGCTTTCCGTAAAGTTCCTTCCAGCGCGCAGCCCGTCTTGAAGCTTCATTCAGGGAAGTCATGACGTCCTTCAACTGAAGAGGTTTTTCGAAGTAATCGTATGCCCCCCCTTTCATGCACTGAATCACATGGGGCAAGGTACTGTGCGCCGTCATGATGTAGATCTGCATCAAAGAATTCATTTCCTTGATCTGATGCAGTAACTCAATCCCATTCATTTCTGCCATCATGATGTCGGAAATCACCACATGAAAAAAACTGCGCTGAAGAATCGATAGCGCTTCTTCACCACTTTTTGCGGTACTGACACGATAGCCTTCTTTTTCCAGTGCTTTACTCAGTACGAGTCGGATGTTCTCGTCGTCATCGACAACCAGTACACTTAATTCACTTTTTGAAGCTTTGTTCATGCATCCTGTTTGAGAAGTTGTTTATGATCCTTTTCGCAAGGATTTTAAATGGGAAACCCGATCCTCCGCAGTCATGGCACTGTTGCCCACCAGGCACGCATCACATGGAATTTCCATAAGACGCTGGACATGATAGGGTTCATCAATGCAGCTAGCGCTAATGAGGATCTTTCCCTGCTGTTCTTTCCATTACCTGATTTCTTCATACTTCTCCCACCAGTCCAAAGTCACTTCGACACTGCCCTGCTGGTAAGTTTTCGATGGTTCTTCAGGAATCGCCGCAATCGGACGGTTGTTGATCATTAAAATCTTTGGATTGGCTTCCAGTGCTCTCGGCAGTTCCTCTTCCAGAGAACACTCCACGACGGGTTCCAGTTGCCATCGATGACAATGTTCCATCATCTCCTTCAATTCTTTCTGATCAAAATAATACGCCAATAAAAGTGATGCGGAAGCACCCCTGAGTCTCCCTTCCAGCAGCTGGTACTCGCTGACAATGAATTCCTTATGAAGCAAAGGAAGTTCCGTATTTTCCGAAACCTCCGATAAGGTGTCCAGATTCCCACCAAACCAGCTCTGATCGGTTAAAACAGAAACTGCTGCTGCACCGCCCTGGGCATATTCACGGACGACAGTGATTGGGTCCAGACTTTCCACATTGACTCTGCCTGGAGCACGGGCTTTGACTTCCGCAATGATCTCCAGCAAACCATTGCCTTTATCTTTGACTGCCTCAGCAAAATTCGATGGGCATTGACCATCCAGTGCCTTTTCCCTCAATGCCTCAAGGGGTTCATCTGCGGACCTCTGCAAGATTTCCTGATTTTTCAAATCCCGCATCCGATCTAAAAAGGTTCTCATGCGGAGGTCATGCCAAAAAATTCATCTTTCCAAAGGACATTTAATCGATTCCCCTGGATCAAATCTCTTTTCCAGGAATTAAAATCCATAAGGCGTTTTGGATTCGGTCATTAATATTTCTGACGTGCATGATGCGAAGTAAATGCCAGGAAACCGGTTTTGAACAAAAAATTCCTGAACAGGAAATAATTGCAAGGTTGCTCTTGGGCACAAATTTTGAAAAACAATTCTTCATGCATTTATAAAATATTGAAATTTATTGATAATTTTTATGGTCATAAATTTGCATTAAATATTTTATTT
>OCVP010000437.1_pt1 | contig 19240 bp, 23 predicted proteins | sample 1539171 | NCBI WGS metagenome assembly OCVP01 (sample SAMEA51879418, study PRJEB22527) | metagenome
TTTGTTTTCTTTCTTTAACGATTTATCACGCCATAAAAAACATCAAGCCACTAAGGCCCTTGTTTGGTTTGAGAAACAAATAAAATTGAAAAAAATATATTTATTAATTTTTACTCTTCTCTTTAACTTATGTTCAACTTCTAGTGATGATGGGGTAGCCTCTTTATCAAATGATACAACTACCACTTCGGTTATAGCGGAAGAGGATTATCCAATTGTTTTAACACAGTGCTTAAACGAAGAAATGGGATATAACATAGCAACACCGTTTGATATTGAAGATTTAAAATCAACAATTAGTCAGTTAAGCAATAGCAAAGATGAAGAGAAGCAATTAAGTGAAGACGTTGATTACTGTATAAGCAAATACAATCTCTGGTCAGAGTCATCTTCACTGAATCCAGAAGAGCTTGCCAAAATATATGATGAAAATCTTGAATTAGCTAAATGCTTAAGAGAAAAAGGGCTAAATGTTCCTGATCCTAGCCAACAAGAGCCCAAGGTTGACTTAAGCGGACTCAAGGAATCTAAAGATGACATTATGCCGTTGTTACAAGAATGTGGTTGGCAAAAATAAGTATTAGATTTGTATAATAAAAAAATAAAGAAACTAAAAACACAGAAACACCTTATGAAAAAATTAATACCAGAAAAAATCGAAAACAAAATTCCAAAAAATAAATTTGTCTACTACTTTTGTTGGTTACTAGTTGGATTCAATTTTTTTAGAAGTCTTGAACACATATTTGCTGAAGATGGTGGAGCAGAATCTATTGCAGGCATTCCACTAAGCAGTTATTCACCTGAAGCTGCAAACAACATTGTTTCAATATTTGCTCAGTGGGGATTTTCACAGCTAGTTTTAGTTTGCATTTTGCTTGTAGTTGTTTTAAAAATTAGAGAATTTATTCCGCTTATGTTGCTAATTATTGCTTTAGAAAACATATTCAGAGCAGGAATTGGTCAATACAAGTCTTTAATCATTGACTCAGCTCCTCCAGGAGCACTTACCCCTTTAATAGGTTTTGTGACTCTAATTTTCTTTTTTATTTCAATAAGGGAAAAAAATTAAAATTATGAAAAAATATTCAAACATCTTCTTACTACTTCTATTTGTTCTTTTCTCTGCGTGTTCATCATCAGATGAATCACAAGGAGTTGTTTCTACAAAAGATCTATCAAGTGATACAACAGTTACAACAATTGCAGAGGAAGTTGCTGAAGAAGTAGTTTCAATAGAAGATGCACAACTTTTACTAGCTAGTTGCTTAAGAGAGAATGGATATGATGTTTCAGATCCTAAAAATGATGAGAGTTTACAGAGTGTTTTACGTCCAGTATTTTTAGCTGCTGATCAAAAAGGGAGAGAAGAACTTTTTGAGACAATTCAAACATGTGCTGAAGAAAATGATATTCCACTGGGTGGTACAGCAGATTTCGAGAACCCTGAAGAAGTTGCTGATACATTAGACACTGAGCTCGAATTTGCGCAATGTTTACGTGAAAAAGGGATAGAGGTGGAAGATCCTAATGCTGAAACACCTCTTAGATCTATTCTTATTGGACTTGTGCAGTCTGGACAATATCTTGAAGATCAAATTAGAGAAGCTGCTGGAGAGTGCTTTGACGACCTTGGGCTTGAACCACCACAACAAGGTGGTGGATAAGACTAGGTTTCTTTATAATTTTTCTATGTTTAAAAAAGCTTCAGTAATATTAATTTTTCTAACAACATGCTCTTTTTTTCAACAAGAAGAGCAATCTGTTGTCTCTGTTGCAGATACGGACAAAGGAAAAGAGGCAATTGCTCTAGGTGTTGAGCTAGTAGACGAACGAGAAGAAATTTCAGATGAAGATGCTCCTTTAGTTCTTGTTCAATGTGTAAATGAGTCTGGTTATAAATTTAAAGAGCCAAAAAACTTTCTGGACCTATATACGACTATAGCTTCATATTTTGAAACAATAACCGAACAAGAGGCACAAGAACTTTGGAGTATTATTGAGGAATGTGCTTTAAAGTATAACTTGTGGGGTGTGGCTGATGAAAATCAGTTTGAAGATCCTGTCCAGGTATCAAAAGAGATTGATAGATCTCTATTCATGGCAAAATGTTTTCGAGAAAATGGCTATCCAAAAGTACCTGATCCAAACTATTTCAACAGAGAAGTTAGGTTAGATGCTTATATTGATGATGATTGGGAACTTAGAGAAGACGACCCAATTGTACAAACATGGCAAGCATGCGAAGAAAACCTTCCAGATGAATTAAAGGATGATGAATGGGATGAATAAAAAACTTAATAAAATAATTTCACAGAAAGCGTGTAGATTTAATAAACTAATTGAATTAGAACAATGATAAAAAATATATTTAAATTAAAAAACCTTTCCATACTAATTGCATTAGCTGGTTTGGCTTATGGCGGATACTATTTTGGCACACAAAATACCGACACATCTTCTAATAATAAAACTTTAGAACTAACTACAGTTGCCATACAAAAAGGTGACTTAGCAAAAAAAGAAGAGTACAACGGAACATTAAGGCAGACAGAAAAAAAAGTTCTTAACTCACCAACCAATGGAGTTGTTACTTTTCTACCCAAAGAAGGAACAATAGTCAGCTTTGGAGAAGTACTTTTCATTATTGACAATAAACCAGTAATACTACTTGAAGGAAGTACGCCTTTTTATAGAACTCTTGACTTGAATTCGGATCCAGGTATCGATATAAAACAAGTTGAAGAAGCTTTAGTTTATTTAGGTTATGCAGAAAGCTCTTTTGTACCAGATAATATTTTTGATACCGAAACATCACAAATGCTGAATAAATTATATATTGATTACGGAATTGAAACAAAATCAGAGATTACTCCAACCGAACAAGTTTTAATAAACCAAAAAGAAAATGAAATCGAAAACCTTGAAGAAATTGTTGCTGAAGGAGGAACAACTCTCAAAGAAGTTGATAATAAGAAAAAACTATTAGATGACGCAATAGAAAATGCAACAAAAGAAAATGCTGCTTGGCAGGCTGCAGATGCAGAGATTGAAAGAATTCGTAATTTAATAGATGAGCTCAAGTATGAATCCATGTCTGAAGAAACCCGAGCTGGGAAGAAGGCAGATTATGAAGAAGACATTAAAGCACAAGAACGTATACAAAGCAGGGAAGCAGGAAAAGAATCTGGAATTGATGCTACAGAAGCCCTAGCTATTGAAAATGCACAGAAAGCTTATGACGAAGCTCTTGAGTCTTACAATGAAGGTGTTAATAGAGAGGCTGAATTAGAAAAAGCAAGAGACGAATTAGTTGAATTAAAATTAAGTGCTGTATCAGAAACATTTAGCCCTACTAATGCTTTTGCTTCAAAAACTTCAGTTATTGTTGGATCATACATTAATGACGTAGGGTCTGCTGTAGCTTTAAATTCACCTTTATATAATATTTCTTCAATAGGAATAGAAGTAGTTTTTCAGGTAGATGCCTCAGACCAAGAAACAGTATCTCTTGGAGATAGTGTTCAGATAGAACTTCCAACAGACGAAAGAGTCCCAACAGTAATTACATTCATTGATCAAGTTGTGACACAAACTCAAGCAGGAGAATTTATAGAAGTAACGTTAGAAGTTCTTAACCCCGAAGAAATTGAAGCTTACGATCAAGCACCTGTAAAAGTATTTGTAACAACTGAAGTATCTCAAAATGTCTTGTATGTTCCTGTAAATGCACTACTTGCATTGGCAGAAGGTGGTTATGCCCTAGAAGTTTATGATGGAGAAATCGAGGGAGGTACCTTCGAGGGAGAGTCTGGAGTTGACACCAGCTACGTTGCTGTAGAAATAGGAGTTTTTACAGACGGTTTTGTTGAAGTAAAAGGTAACATCTCAGAAGGTCAAATCGTAGTCGTTCCAAGATGAAAACCAGTACTAAAACTGTAATATCTATAAACAATATTTCCAAAGTTTACGAAGGTCCACCCCCCGTAAGAGCTTTAGATGGAGTATCTCTTGAGGTAAAGGAAGGTGACTTTGTAGCGATAGTGGGTCAATCTGGAAGTGGAAAATCAACCTTACTTAACATGATTGGATTACTGGATAGCATAACAGAAGGGTCAATTGAGATTGAAGAAAGCGATGTTTCAAAACTTTCTGATAATGAACTTTCTAAATTTAGGGGAGAAAAAATAGGATTTATTTTTCAAAGCTTCTTTCTTTTACCTGGACTGACTGCTCAAGAAAATGTGGCTGAAGGCCTCCTTTATCAAGGTATTTCTAGAACTGAAAGACTAGAAAAAGCAAAAGAAGTTTTAGATCAAGTAGGTTTAGGTGACAGATTAACTCACCTTCCAAAAGAATTATCTGGTGGACAGCAGCAAAGAGTCGCAATAGCAAGAGCACTTGTTCAAGATCCAGCATTTGTGTTAGCAGACGAACCAACTGGAAATCTTGATAAAGAATCTGGTATAAATATTTTAAATATTTTAAAAGACCTTAATAATCAAGGAAAAACGGTCATAATGATTACCCACAACCAGGAACATGCAAATATGTTTAAAAAAGTTATTGAATTAGTTGATGGAAAAATTGTAAGTAAATGAAAAGAAAAAGATTAAAAACTAAAGATTTGTTCTTTGTAGCTCTGTATGGCGTTCGTGCAAGAAAAGGAAGAGCAACACTCACCTCAATTGGAATAGGCATTGGTATTGCAGCGATAGTAGCCGTATCTGGAATTTCAGCATCTGGAAGAGCAGATCTTCTCTCAACTTTAGAATCACTCGGTACAAATCTAGTGAAAGCATCACCACAAGCAGGATTTTTTGGGACCCAAGAAGATCTTCCGAAAGGTGTCTTAGGGATGGTTGAGAGAATTGGGCCCGTTCAAGAAGTTACTTCAACTACACAGACTGATCTTTTAGTCAGAAGAAGCAATTTTATTTCTGAATTTGAGGGCGGAGGTATCTCAACAATAATTACAAGTGCCGAACTCCTAGATGTCATTGGTGGTGACTTAGCTGATGGAAGATTCATACAAGATGGATTATCTGATATCCCAGTAACGGTTTTGGGGAGTGTAACAGCTCAAAGATTGGGAATTAACAATTTAACCAAGCCAACAAAAATACTAATTGAGAATGAGTGGTTTGGTGTAGTTGGTATATTAGAAGAATTAAAAATTCACCCTGACCTAGATAGGTCTGTATTTATTGGATATGGGGTTGCAAAAACCCTTTTTGATATTGATGAAGAGCCGACAACTATATACTTAAGAGCCAACCCAACATTTATCGAGGATGTGGTTGAAGTGCTTGCTCCATCGATGAATCCAGAAAATCCAGACCAAGTCGAAGTTACACGTCCTTCTGACGCACTAGAAGCTCAGCAAGCAGCAGAAGAAGCCTTCACTAATTTATTGTTGGGATTAGGTTCCGTAGCCTTGCTTGTTGGAGGAGTTGCCATAGCTAATGTTATGGTCATGTCTGTCCTAGAAAGAAGAATGGAAATTGGAGTTAGAAGATCAATCGGTGCAACAAGAAGAGAGATCAGATATCAATTTTTACTAGAAAGCATAGTACTGTCAGGCATTGGAGGTCTTGTAGGAGTTCTTCTCGGAACGGTTATAACCTTAGGTTATACTAATTACACAAATATTGTATTCTCAATACCTGTATGGCAAATTTTTGGAGCAGTACTTTTAGCATTATTAATCGGAGCTATTTCTGGTGTTTATCCAGCTATAAAAGCATCGAAAATTCAACCAGCAGAGGCAGTTCGAAAGTAAAAATCCTAGCCTTTGTTGCTATATTTTCTGCATGTACTATTGGCGGAGAAGAACCTCAAGGAGTTGTAACTATTGAATCTACCACTGCCACAACAATTGTAGACGAGGAAACAACCTTTGAAGAGGGTGTTCTTGAGTTTGCTCAATGCATGAGAGAAGAAGGTATCAACTTTCCAGACCCAACATTTGATATAGACGGAAACCCACAGTTCGATAATTTAGAAATTGAAAATGAAGAAGAATTTGAGAGTGCTTTCGAGAACTGTGAAGATATTCTAAGAAATGCTCTCCCAGAACAGTTTGATTTAGACCCAGAAGTTGAAGCAGCATTAGTCGATGCTTCTTTAGAATTTTCTCAATGTATGAGGGATCAAGGTATAGATTTTCCAGATCCAAAACCTGGAGAATTTGGTTTCTTTGCTTTCAGAGATGCAGATATTGACTTTAGTTCTGAAGCAGTACAAGAGGCTTTTGAAATCTGCCAACCTGAGAATCCACTGGATGATTTAGACGATTAGAACATGGATTTTTACGATGAAGGCAGTAGCTGGCAAATTATCACTTTTGCTGTCCTAACGCTAGGTGCACTAATAGTTCAAATTGGAACAAAATTCGATCAATGGAAGAATCCTGAAAAATACGAATTTGATTGGAAAGCAAGATTAGAAGAGGAATAGTAAAAAATAGTTATTAAATAATCTAGGTATCTAGTTATATTGTTAGTAGGTAATAAGCCTGTTACCTCAAAAGAGACCTAGAGACATCTAGGTCTTTTTGTTTCTTGAGTTTTTAGTATGTTAAATTCCTGAATCAAAATATTCAGGCTGGCTTACACCAATTGTTCTCCAACAAGGCTTTTCATCACATAGTGTTTTTTGGAATACCCATGTAATTACAAAGTAATTATTGTTTTGCGTCAATACTTTTACTTCGTAGTGAATATTTTCTTCAGATTCAAAAATAATTTCATAGGAATAATCCTTTAAGTCAATAATGGAATCATATGGTTCAGAGACAAGCATTGTGGCAAACCTCTCCTTTGGTCCCGTTGCTTCTTTATTGTCTTCATGTGCATAATTCCAAATAGTATCCACTGCTTTCATTGGATTATCAGAAAATGTTTTATAGACATTAAATATTTCTATCAAGATATCTTGTGAAGTTAATGATTGTTTAACAAATACTTCAGTAGTAGTTGTTTGTGTATTTGATTCAGCTTCTATTGGTAAAGCATCATTTGTTGATGTACATGAAGCGATTAGAAGGAAAAGAAGAAGTTTTTTAGCCACCGATAAAAGTAGTTAATACAAGATAAACGTGCAATACAAATGCAACAAATAAGAATCCAAAGAATGATTTCTTTTCTACTTTATTCACAATTAAATACTAGCAATCAAGTGTTTTTTAGATAAATTACTTGTTTGCTTGCTCGTAAGCTTGGCTATATAAAATTAATGTTGGAGCCCATAAGCCTACATATATTGCTAATTGAGAATCATTCAAAACAATATAAATAAGCACAGATGCTATTACAGACACCATGCTTGCGTACAATCCTAGTTTTACCACACTATCCCTTTCAAGATTTAATTATACTACCGGTATTTGTTATGATTAATTATGCTAGAAACTCTATCGTCAAATCCCTTTACGGTTATATTGCTGTTTCCAGTCGCAACTTTAACAATATTTGTAGTTGGTCTAATAAGAATAGATATTCGAGACTTAAGGGGAAAACAAACAGCTGGCCAAAAACTTGCTGCAGAAGAAGAGTAATTTGTCTTATTTAGTTGTTTAAATAAAATTGTGGATCGAGAAAACTTAGAGAGCTTAGACGAAGAGTCCTTATTTAGGATTCAAAACACCATTTCAGAAATTATTAAAGAAAGAAATTTTAAAAAAGGCGACATAGAAACAATTGTTGACAGCTCTTTTGATATAGCTTTTCCAAAAAACGACAGTTTAGGATTGAATCCATGGGTTGAAGGATCAATGCTTATTTGTCCTGGTGCAAGAATTGACAAAACTCAAACTAAACATATATGTAAATTTGTAGTTGTCGAGGAAGACTGGTCTTGGGAGTCAGGCCACATGGTCAATGATGTTATTAGAAGAGATCAATCATCAAAACGTTTCAAACAGCAATCAATAACTTTAATATCTCCATTTGAAGGAATGTCTGTTCAGGTAATTTCTCAAAAATCTCAAAACGGAAAACATTTAGTTGATAATGTAGAATCTTTTATTTTTACAAATGGTGGATTAGATAAAGTTATGACTAAATCTAGTAGATCTAGAGACCACTAAACAAATAAAGATAAAGCCTGCCATCCAAATAGGTATATCAAAAAAACAAAGACTAAAATTAAGAAGACAATAGTAATTCTTTTAAACAAAGAATTCTCGAGAAAAACTCCTTCATCGTTTGATTTAATCCTTGCTCTCAAAAGAGTGACAAAACGAGCTAAAGGGAAGTATTCATTCGTTTTAAGGTCAACAATGTAAGAATCCTTATTTTTTGAAAATGTATGTATGCCCTTAAAGTGTGAGTTTTTTGGAGGCATTACGCTACCAATCACTGATTCTTTAAATTCACTTGGGGACAATATCTCAATCTTATTAAACACTATTGATGTTCCGTAATCTGGATAACAATTTTGAGCTGGCCTAATTAGACTATTTCCTTCTTTGAATATACCGCCTCCACCTCTTGCACTTGTGATATCTATCTTTACAGGGTTAAGCTCGTGCTCGTACCACTTTTCAAGTGGGTTGTTGCTATAAAAAATATTTAGATAAGAGTTACTACCTTTAGAACCGTCTGTTGCGAATATATACCAAGTACCATTAAATTCTACAATCGTTGGATCAATTCCCGCAAAGTTTTCTGCTACGGTATTAACAGCTACAAGATTGTTACCGCTGACAAGTTCATAAATTACAATTTTGTTACTTTGTGCCCCTTCAGGTATAACGTAAGTTTTATTTCTGTATACAAACAAGCAAGGATAAGATAAATGAAAATTATCTTTAGTTTTAATTTCTATTTTTTCACCACTGTCGAAACTATATTTTGCAAGCTTTCCTATCCCTAGTAAATAGTTAAATTTTTCGAAATATAAACTGTTTTCACTTTCAGAATAAAAAGGATCTGCACTGAAATCCCATGTTTTATCATTAAATATTTTCGATATTTTATCTGAAATTAATTTGTTGTTATCAAAAACATTGAGAACTCTTGGATATTTATATGCTCCAAGAGGGGTAGTAAAACAACAATGAATAGATTTTTTTAACAACATTAGCAATACTTGAGCTTCGCTCAGTCTTTTCTTCAGTATTGAAATTTGGAAAATTATCAGGATTTTGACTTTTGGTATCGTTGAACAAATAACGCAGGGAACTCAAGTGCATTGTTATCGTTTTATTTTTACTAAACTTTGCGGACTCAGTCCAAGCTGAGTTGATTTTTGTAATAGTGTTTTTTTTGATCTTATACAAGTTTGTAATAGTGATAACTTCTGGCTCTGTAGCGTTAACCAATGAATACTCAGTTTTTTGACTTCCATCAGTATCTGCAAAAAAGTAAATGTCATTTTCGTACTCAAAGTTTATTTTTTCTTCAGAAAGCCAAACTAAATCTCCACTAAATTGTGACGTTTGTGAAACATAAATTTTTGGAACTTCACCAAAAAGCTCAGAAGTGGTGATTAAAGACAACCCTTTACAAGTAAACCTTTTAATAGACAGACTTAAAGAACTTTGCTTATTATTTACAATATAAAAACAGTCAATTTTTTGTTCTTCATATAATTTGGAAATCAATAGAAATTTCCAGTAACTAATTGTTTCACTGTCTATTACTACTGAGTATTTATTCATTAAAAACTAGTTTATTTAATTAAATGAACTATTTAAGCTAAATGTTTTTTATGCCATCTTATGATATGGTCAAACCTTTGTTTTCGATGAACTGGTGTACCAGACCTAGATAGCTCATGACTTTCACCCGGAAACCTTAACATAGCTGTTTCCACACCTCTTTTTTTCAAGTTAGAAAAAAGTTGTTCCGCTTGCTCTATTGGACACCTGTAATCTTCTTGAGAGTGAACTATTAACGTTGGTGTTTTTATATTTGAAGCATATGTCATAGGACTCTTTTTTCTGTATAGATTTATATTTTTTGACATGTCATCGAGCAAATACATTTCTGGGAAACCTATTCCAATGTCAGATGTTCCAACCATAGTTTCCCAATTAAGTAATGCTCTTTCAACAATCGCTGATTTAAAAGCACTTGGATTATGACTAATTATCCAAGATGTCATAAATCCACCATATGATCCACCCATTATTCCATCTTTTTTATTTGTTATTCCCATCACTTTTTTCATTTTTTTAAACGAAGTAAGAACATCATGCATATCATTTACACCCCATTTGTTGCCACAAACATCTCTTAAGAATTCATGACCTCTTCCTGCAGAACCCCTGGGATTACAAGCAATCACATTGAAACCTGCAGAGGCGTAAGTTTGAAACTCATCAAAAAATGTAAATCCATATTGACTTGCAGGTCCACCATGGATGTTTAAGATTGTTGGTTTATCTTTTCCAACGAATATTCCCCAAGTATCAATCTCTGATTTACCTGTGTCAATTCTTTCATATACGCAATCCCTTGTTTTAATGTTTTTAACAAAAAAATCGTTGGCTTTCGATATTTTATTTAGCTCTCCATCGATCAGCTCAAACACCTCGTCGGGATTTGAGAATGAATTTGCTATAACATATGTACTCCCATCGCTAAATGCAAAGTCTTTGATAGTGATGTTTGCATCAATTAAGTCAAATTTTTCAGTACCATTCCTCAGCAGTGTTTTTCCAGAGTCTTCGTATAGAAAATAGAGAATAGATTCGTGCACTTCTGCTTTAACTATATTTCTATCAAACAATCTATATTTAAATGAAACTTTTCCTGACTGAGAGAATTTTAAAATTGTAGTATTGGTAGGCCATTCAAACCTATTCCTTAAGCCCACAGCATGAAGTTCGCCCTCATAATAAAACAAATTTCCCATCATGCCTTTTGTAAACATATCTACAATTTTTTTATTTTTTAAAGATCCAATTCTCTCCTCAAGCATTGTTCCTTTTGAATTGTGCTTGTCATAAGAGAAAGTAAGAACACCATTATTTTCCACTAAAGAATCAATTGAAATAATATTATGTTTATCACCGTCCACAACCTTTTCAGATTTACCAGTTTGAAGGCTAACTTTGTAGATATTACCTATTTTGTTATAGATGATCCCTCTTGTATCAAATCTAAAAGGAAGATTTTCATAAAACATAGGCTCTGAATCTTTTGATTCAATACTCTTAAATTCCTCATTCCACTCACTAGTAATCACATACAAAAACTTTTCATTATTACTAAGTAAATAGTTATTGATACTTCCTTCAATTTCAAAAACTGAGCTCACAGACCTTCCTGACTGTATTTCAATAGTTGAAGATGCTTTTTTAGACTTACTCTTATCCTCAACAGACCTATTTGTTTTTATATAAAAAATGTCATTGGTTTTCTTTGCGAATTTTGGATTACTGAAGTTATTATTACCTGACTTAAATTTTCTCCAGTTCCCTTTGCTCATTCTCCAAAGTTCACTTACATAGGTATTAGTTTCAAAATCCATACGAGTACTTTGCACAATTAAGTTTGAATCTTTGGCCACAAGATTTGATAGAGTGTTGAACGAATTTAAATTTTCTGGTTTCATCTATTAATTCTATTTGGTAAATCTGTCTGCAACAAACGTAATTATGACTGACGATACTAAAGCAATAGCAAAAGTATTAAGATCAGCTAATCCGTAGAGATCTGTTGGAACAAATAAACCTCCAGGATTTTCTTCTAAATTAATAAACAAATATCTGTAAAGAAACACTGAAATAAGGGAACCAACAAAAGGCAGAACAAGCATAATATCTTTACTCGTTTTTTTAATTCTATAAAAAGCAGGAAAAACAAGACTTGTTGCGAGAAGATCAGCAACTAAAAATACAGTAAAAATATTAGTTACTCTTGTTGAAGCAAAAAGCGCCAAGATTATAACTAATAAAGTTATATTATTAGCTTCTCTACTTCCTTTTCTAATTAAGTCTATCGATATAGTAGATGAGATAGCATTTTCCAATGTATCAACGCTCGATGTTACCAATAGAGTCGCTAGGGAGATTAAAACCAAGACAGTCATGGAATTCAAACTCAATTGATTTATAAAGCTTAAAGTGGGAATCTCCAAACCTTTCCCAGCACCAACGGCACCCGCAATGCCCAATAGAAGAATTGTTATAAAAACCCCAAATCCTGAGTAGATACTAGCTTTTTTGATTGTCGTTTCATTCATAGCTGAGAAGGTTCGTTGCCAATAGCCAGTAGAAAATATTTCAGCTGCTGTAACTGCAATTATTACTGCAAGTGCTGATTTCAAGCTGTATGTTTCAAAAGTATTTAACCCACCAAGTATTGCAAAATCTGCAATTTCGCTGATGTTATTTTGACTAAACCAAATACCAAATAAAAAGGTTAAAAGAAGTATTATTCCAATTCCTTGAATTTTATCTGTTAGATAAGAAGCTTTAAATCCTGACTTATTGAGATACAAAAAAGTAGTAGCTGCAACTAACGCTGCAACAACAATACCTGAAACATCTGAGATTGCCTCAAATAAATAACTTATTGATGCGAACTCTGCTATCAAGAATGCACTCATGTAAATAACAGCTACTAAAGAAACAATTTTTTGTGCTACAGATCCATATTTTTTTTCAACAAACTGAGCCAAAGTAACACCATTAGGAAGTAGTTTAGAAATTTTTGGGCCAAATATGTATATCAAAATAAAAGGAGTTGCAGCTGAAATTGCGTATCCATAAATATCATATCCAAGTCCATACCATGCAACTTCAGCTGGTGAAGTCAATATCCATAAACCCATGCCACTTGCGTAGAAACTCATAGTCAACCCAAAAGTTTTTTCTGTCTTATCAAGTACAAAGTATTCGCTATCAACTGTCTTAATATTTCTAGTAATAAGAAATACCATTACAAGCAATGTTGCAATTACAACATAAGCTATATTTGTATTCATAAATAACCACCTTCAATAGTTTGTAATGGGGATAAAAGTTATGATTTCCCTTCGTTGGAATTACCCAACAGGTTCATACGGTCGGTTTTTACAACCCTCTCAGCTTTTGCTCCCGCTAATTTAATAATAGCGAAAATTGTCAACAAGAGTTATCTTTTTCAGAGCATTAGTATTTCAAGAATGAAATCATCTACGAACACACCATTACATCAGCCAACATTACTCCAAACCATTGTTGCTATTTTTATTGCTGCATTTATGTGGGGAATGGGCAATGTGTTATCTAGAAGTCTTCTCATAGAAGGTATTAACGAAATTTATCTTGTTACGGTAAGGGTTTGTTTGATTGGGTCTTTGTTATTTTTATACTATGCCATTTTTATTAGAGAAGGATTTCAATTAACAATTTTTAAAGAAGCAACCATAACGGGGTTCTTTTCTGTGTTTTCAATTAGTTGGTTTTTTATATTTGCACTTCAATATATTTCTTCAGGTCTTGTGACCCTTCTCATAAGTTCCGCACCAGTATTTACTGTAATTTGGATAAAGCTACTTTTAAAGGATGAAGAGATTTCAAAAACTAGATACTTGGCAATACTTGTAGGTTTTGCAGGTATTGCATATTTATTTTTAAGACAGGAAACTGGGCTTTTAGATGAAGGAAGCATACTCCTTGGAGGAACGTTGGCGTTTTTTGGAGTTCAGTGTATTTCATTGGCAACAGTGTTAAATAGAAAGTACGCACCCAAATACAAAGTTGCTACCTGGTTGAGCTACCAGTATCCATTGATGATTGTCGCATCATTAATTGCATATATATTTTTTGATATTGAGGCTGAAACATTAAATTTATCTCAAGCTTTGAGGATAGCCGCTTTAGTCATTGCAAATTTAAGTGCATTTACAGCTTTTACCTGGTTAATAAGGAGAGTTAGTGCACTGCAAGTTGCTTCTGTTGACTATCTAGTGCCTATTGTTGGAGTGACTGCCGGTGTAGTATTTTTAGGAGAATCTTTTAATACAAATATCTTTATTGCGGGAGTTTTTATTTTTATTTCACTGTTGCTAAATACTAAGGAAGAATTTTCAAGTTAAATTAAGTTCTTCCTTTACTTTTTTTAGATCTTGCCATGTTAGCCATTTAGGTTTACCTTTTTCTTTTGACGGGTTTCGAAGTAAGTAAGATGGATGAAAAATAGGCATGTATTTAATATCATCTTTTATTATCCATTTCCCTCTAATTTTTGATATTGGTTCAGTCACTTGAAGATAAGATTCTACAGCAGTTGAACCTGCCAGCACAATAACTTTTGGTTTAATAAGTCCAATTTGTTTTTCTAACCAAGGAATGCATTCAGATACTTCATTTTTGTGTGGCTTTCTATTTCCTGGAGGTCTGCATTTAACAATATTTGAAATGTAACAATCTTTATTTGTATCAATGCCAACTGATAAAAATGCTGAATCTAACATTTTCCCAGCCCTCCCAACAAAAGCAACACCCTGCTCATCTTCTTGTTGACCTGGTCCTTCACCTACTACAAACAGCTTAGAGTTTGGGTTTCCTCGACCAAATACTACATTTTTTCGTGTTGAAGAGAGAGAACATTTCATGCATTTAATGCATTTGTTGTTTAAAGTTTGAAATTTTATTTGGTTAACCATTTTATAAAAATACTAGCCATTTTTCATTAATTGAACACCCTAGGATATTAGGTTCCTAGGGATTTTTGTATACCAACAAATCAGGGAGCGTTTGTTTTAATTACTAATTTTATTTTCTACTAGAGTGTTAAATTTTTAGTAAACGGATTTTAAACAACAGGAAACTTCAAGAGCAGACATAAAACGAGAAAACCCTTGAAAACTCCGCAATCTGTTTCCAGATTTCCTGCCTCAAGGGTTATCTCTTATTACTTCTTGTAATGATTATCTATAAAGATTTTCTTCACAAAAAGTACTCTAAATATATACCTCTAAATAATAGAAATCAAAAAATTTATGTGGAATTTTTCCCACTCTCACGTCTCTTCATAAACATAGCTGTAATAATTGCTATCGATGCAATCCCAAGCAAAGCACTCAGAAATGTTGATACAAAATTATTATTGATAGTACTTATTCCGTAATCTTCAAGTAAAAGCACTATGCCATCTGTTTCCTGAAAACCGAATTCTTCAGCAACAGACTCTAGGCCATCTGGGGAAGAGGAAGCAAATGGTGTAATTAGACTCAGTAATAAAATCAACATAATGAACAATCCATAAAAAGAAACAGCTGTTGTATTTTTATCTTCTCTATCGTAAGCGTATATAAGATCTGGTCGAACCCTTATTAGTAATCCAACAATTAGAGCTGTGATTACTCCCTCGCCAAATCCAATTAAAAAGTGAACTGAGATCATTGCTATTAAGACTGTCCCCACTGGAATAGATATAGTTCCCCCTAATATGTACTGAACCATAAACGCAATTGATGAAAAAACAACACTAACAATTCCGGACAAAACGCTGACAATTATTAACGATGAAGGGTTTTTGCCAATAAACTTTATCCAATACTTCACGACGACCCAGGCGGTAACAGAGGTTACAATTGCCATATTCATCACATTTATTCCCAACGCACTTAGGCCACCATCTGCAAATAGAAGAGATTGAATTATTACAACCACTGAAAGACAGATTAAACCAAGTCTAGGTCCGAGAACTATAACAGCTAAAGCTCCGCCTAACAGATGGCCACTAGTTCCTGCTGCAACAGGAAAATTTATCATTTGTAAAACAAAAATTAGAGCAGTCATCATACCAGTAAGAGCAATAAATTTATCAGCTATCAAGGAGCTTGCGGATCTTATGTATGCCCACAAAGTTCCAAAGCTAATAACTCCCGTTGCTGCAGAAACAGAAGCGTTTATAAATCCGTCAGGCACATGCATAGGCACAGTTTAATAATAATTTAACTTATTGCAAACAATTTGCAATAGTCTTAAATGATATTATTGTTCTTTAGCCACCTATGGAGTTCACTAAGCACAAAAGGTCTGGTGTCTTGATTCAAAAGCTCATGCTTAGAGTTTTGTATAACAACATATTCTACATTTTCTAGTTCACTTAGCTTACTAGATGATGCGATGGGAACGATTGTATCATTTTCACCATGAAATAAAATTGTTGGAGTTTTCAAATTATTTATATTGTCATTTACAAAATTTTGAGTATTTATTGCTTCTCTTCCATACCTTGCTGTCATAGATCTAAACACCAAAGGATCATTAAAATAATCATTAACAACATCAACATCAGTAGAGAGATTTTTTTTGTTAACTATTGATGGAATCCTAAGTTTTGGAGCGATTTTTGCTATCCCACTAGAAAGCTTTTTAACAAAATTGGGATAATTATCTCCTAAAGTTGGAGCTGATAAAATTAAATAATCTGGATCAACAAGACCGCTTAAAATAGAATATAAAGCTACTTGTCCTCCAAATGAATGTCCAAACAATATTTTTGTGTCGCAAGATTCAATTTTTCTAAAGGAATCTTGAACAGTTCTATTAACTTCATCCCAAGATTCTAAATCTCCCTTTTCTATTGCACCTTCACCATGTCCTGGCAAATCAACTAGGTGAGTATTTATTCCTAGATTTTCAAACCATTCTGCATTTAGCCGGTGTCTCTCTTTATGCTCAAAGAAACCGTGAAATAATATAAGTCCTGTTTTATTCATTGCAATTAATATTTATATAGAATAAATACTAATGCATTTGGACTTCATCAAAACACCCTTTACAAATAATCCTTCCATGCAAAAATATACTGGAGATCTAATAAGCAAGTTGCCCAGGTCCAAATACATTCAAGAAAAAATAAACCAAATCTCCTTACGAGAATCTGAGCTATGTGGAGAAACTGAGCTGTTTCAAAATCTACAATTACTAGATAAAGTTTCAACTTTATTAGAGATTGAAAAATTTAATACTTTAAAAGACCTATCAACAGAAATTGAGGAAGATATTGCTGTAATGCACAAAGGAAAGCTGGAAGCAATAAGTTTTTGCTTTCCAAGTGGTTGGATACCGACAGAAGCTTTAGGACAAGATTTTGCATTTTTACATGAGCCGGTTGCAGATAACGATTTATTAATTAAGTCAAGTCAAAAACTATCAAAATACATGTGTAATCATACAATACAAAGATGGGTTTGGAATGTGACTACAATTGAAGACCTAAGCAATCATCCTGCAATCAGCAGGCCTGAACTAAATAGCTTTGATGATTTATATTTTCGACTTGAAACACAAACCTCAGCTCCTGTTGATGAAAATACAAGTCTGTTTTTAGTTTTAGTTGAAGTATTTCCATTAAATGAAGTATGGAATAGTAGTATTTTGAAAAGCATTAATTCAATGACTGAAAGTGTTTTGGAGTATAAAAATTTGATTGAAATAAAAAAATATTTAAACAGTTTAAAATTTTAGTAGTTATGGATTATGTTTATATTGCCGGACCACTTTTTGATGATCATGAAAGAAGTTATTTAGAGAGTATTGCCAAAATATTTGAAGACAGAGGTTATAAGACTTTTTTACCGCATAGGGACGCTGGTGTAGTTAAAGATAAATATACTCAAGACGCAAAAGACCAAATTTTTACTACAGACATAGAGGCTCTTGATAAGGCAACTATTGTGGTAGCCCTACTAACAGGAAGAGATGTCGATTCAGGAACTGCGGCTGAAATAGGCTATGCCTTTGCAAAAGATAAAACCTTAATTGGAATTGATGCAAATAATGTTAAATTTTTAAATATTTTTGTTTGGGGGTTATTAGGCAAAGGTGAAAATATATACAACAGTTTAGAAGACTTAGAGAGGCATCTTGATGAACAATAGATATGTGAATATTTTTATAGTTTTCTTTTTTTCTGGAACAATAGTAAGTTTAACTTTTCGTTTAATTGACAACATTTTATTCAGAAATTCAGAATTTAGCTTACAAACATGGACATATTCAAATCTAGCTATTTTTTCAATCGCTCTTGCAATCCTATATTTATGGATTAAAAAGAGTAAGGCTTAATTTTCATATTTTGATATAAAATCTGACAAATCTTTTTCTGCTTCTTTGACTTGCTCTGTGGAAATTTCCTGATCTCCACTCACAATACAATCAGAGTTATCGTCGTAAAGTTTATTGATGTTTGAATAAACATCCAATCTGACTTCTAAATAGTTTTTATAAACCTCTTGGTAATCCCAATTTTTTTCCATATCTTTAAAAAACTTGTCTCTATCACTGTCTAAATTATTTGGTGATATATCATCTATAAACCTATTCAGTTCAAAACTTGTATTAAAAAGCTCATTAGAAAATTCAATATATTCTGCTTCTAGAACTTCACAAACAGTAAGATTTTCTTCTTCTGGAGTTGTCTGAACTTCTTCCACCACAAGGTTTGCTGAACAACATGAAAGAAAAACAATTAAAATATATTTTTTCATAATCTGTAATTAATTATATGTTTAGTTTCTTCCTCTTAAAATTAAAAATAAAATAATACCTGTGAAAATAGTTGTTAAAAAGTTTGTACCCATAAGTGGAACATCGGTCAACACAATACCGTAGATAAACCAAGAAAGAGAGCCAAAAAATAAAAAGAGATAAGTCAATAATGACAAACCGTTAGTATCTCTAGTCTTAATTGTTTTTACTGCTTGGGGCAAAAAAGAAACTGCTGTACAAAATGCCGCAATATACCCAAAGATTGCTAATTCCATTATTGCAGTGTAAAGTCTTCCTATTTTTGTGTTGGTTGTTACGTTTTATTTAATTGTTTATTTAAGTAATAACCTAAGAAACCCTCCCAAACAGCAAATACATAAAATGCTATAAAAGAAGTAATTGTTCCAGTCACAAGCATCACAGCAGCGGCAAGATATCTAACTTTGTTTAGTTGAGTTAATCCTTCTTTAGTATTTCCTAATAAGAAAAAACATGTAGCAAGAAATAACAAAATTGTGCTTTCTGCCCGAACTAAGTCAACTGCAACACTACTAGATAATTCAGCTGAAAAATCTAATAGAAACACTCTGTATGAAATATTAGGAATTGCATACCCGAGTATTGCAAGCGCAATATACGCTACTGAGTCAGCTTTGTTAATTGTTTTCCAATCCATAATATAATTTTAGCTTTAAGACAGTGACTTTTTAGTAACTATTGAAATAAAACTCCTGAAAAATACAGTGGGCCTAGTTAGATTTGAACTAACGACCTCATCCTTATCAGGGATGCGCTCTA
>OCVP010000441.1_pt1 | contig 19175 bp, 14 predicted proteins | sample 1539171 | NCBI WGS metagenome assembly OCVP01 (sample SAMEA51879418, study PRJEB22527) | metagenome
ATTGATGGTCATTGGAATGAAGTATTTCATTTTGATTTAGAGGGATACCAGAATTTCCTTCTGCTGGCTCAACAATTTGGCTGTCACCCCGCCGATTTGTTTATGGCGAATAACACCTTGTGCGTCGATGAAAAAGGTTTCCGGAACTCCATAAATTCCATAATCCAGGGCAATGGTTCCGGAAGGGTCATCAAGTGCCAGGAAATATGATTTCCCAAAACGCTGGGCAAAAGCCCTGGCATTTTCCTCACTGTCCTGAATGGATATTCCAATCACGGTTAGAGGCTGATCCGATGCATTCTGTTTTTGCTGGAATGCTTCCAGAACATTGGCTTCGGTTCGGCATTCAACGCACCAGGATGCCCAGAAATTGAGAACGACAGGAGTCTTTACTTCACTTAAACGAAACTGCTGGTTCCCATCGAGTTGTTTAACCACGAAATCAGGAGCAGGTTTCCCAATCAACGGGGATGGAACTTTTTTCGGATCTGTGCTGAATCCAAAAGCAAAGATGGCAATCAATCCTGCAATTGCAGCCCATGAAATCCAGAAACCGGGTTTGTTCCAGAGTTTTTTTTTCATGAAGTCCCAAGGGCTTGTTCAGCAGCCCTGAATCTTTCCTTTAGGACGGTTTCTCTGGCCACGAGCCTCCCTGGACGGTGGAGGAAACAGATGGCAATTCCGAGTGTAAAAATAGGTAAAGCCATCCAGGCCCATCCCACGAGGGGATTGATAAAAACCCGGAGGGTCACGGAATCTCCGGACTCCCCATTTTCCGAAGAGAAGATCAGGTAAAGATCTTCCCAAAAAGATCTGCGGATGCCGACCTCGGTCAAAGGCTGCGGCTGAGTCGGGTAAAAACTTTTAGCGGGATTGAGGAACTGAAGCCTTTTCCCGTCCAAGTCCAAAACCTCAACTTTGGCGGCTCGGTGGATTGCATTTTCTACAGGAATTTCACTTACTCCCCTGAAGACCAATTGATAGGATCCAATGGTCTGTGCTTGATCCTTGGTCAACGTCAGGTCTCTCTCGAGGCTGAAAAACTTCCCTGCCACACCAAGAAAGATCAGAACTGCACCGAAGTGAATCAACATTCCCCCGTAGCGTCTCAGGTTTCTGCGGATGACCATGAACAAGGCAACCGGAGCTGAATCTTCCGACTGTGAACTGCGAAGTCTAACGAGCCGGATCAGTTCATTGGCCATGGTTGCACAAACAAAAAATGCCAACCAGAAGATGATGTAACCGTCCCACGACCAAAGTTCATCCCTGAGCCAGAAAGCAATGAATGCGGTCAAGGGAAAAGCCAACAAAAAAGGCCAGGCGAAGTTTTTCTTCAGACTTTCCATGCTGGTTTTTCGCCATGGGATCAATGTTCCGACAGCCATCAAGAAAAGCAGAGCATATCCCATCGGAGCGGTGACCGTATTGAAAAAAGGAGCCTGAATCGAAAGTTTGGTCCCCCTTACAGCTTCCGCCAATAGCGGGAAAGTCGTTCCCAGCAAAACCGTGAAAGCGATCGAAACGAAGAGAACATTCTGCGCAAGAAAGGCGTTTTCACGGCAGAGCACGGATTCCATCTTATGTTCTGATTCCAGAATTTGGATGCGCTTGAAGAGTAAGCCAAAGGCAATCACGAGGATAAAAGCGAGAAAGACAAGAAAAGCCGGTCCGATTTCAGACTGTGTAAATGAATGAACGGAATTGATGATTCCGGAACGGGTCAGAAAGGTCCCGATGATGGTCAGCCCGAAAGTCAGGATGATGAGGACGACGTTCCAGATTTTGAGCATGTTGCGTTTTTCCTGGATCATCACCGAATGGAGGAAGGCGGTCCCGGTCAGCCAGGGCATCAACGCCGCATTTTCAACCGGATCCCAGGCCCAAAATCCTCCCCATCCGAGTTCCTCATAGGCCCACTGACCGCCAAGGATCAAACCTGCGGAAAGGAAGTACCAAGAAAGCAAGGTCCAACGACGGGTGGTGAGAACCCATTCGTTATCGAGTTTTCCACGAATCAATCCCCCCATGGCAAAAGCAAATGGGATGCTGAAGCCTATAAACCCAAGATAGAGGCTCGGAGGATGAATCGCCATCGCAGGGTGTTGAAGAAGCGGGTTCAGTCCCCGTCCCTCTTCGGGGATTACGGCCTGCAATTCAAGAGGATTCGACCATCCAATCAGTAGAATCAGGAGAAAACTCATGATGCCGTTCAACGTTGCCAAAACATAGGGAATAATCTCCCGGTTGGTATACTGGTATCGAAAAGCCACGATCATGATGAAGAAACTCTGGACCAGGATCCAAAACAGAAGCGAACCCTCAAGCCCACCCCAAAAGGAGGTGATTTTGTAGAAAAGGGGCATGTCACGGCTGGAGTGTCCCCAGACATATTCGATACTGAAATCGCTGTTGATCAAGGCCTCCATCAGAACCGCAGAAGCCACAGAGATCATTAAAAAACTGAGGATCGAAGCATGCTGAACGGAACGCACCAGATTCCAGTTATTCGATCGTACCCCAAAATGGGGAACCACCACGCCATAAAGACTTAATGCGAGGGAACATATCAGTGCAACCGTGCCAAAATCAGACATATTGAATCATCCTACTTATCAATCGTTGTGAATCGAATGAAGCCTTCATGAATTTAAGGAATTATTTTAAACCCATTTTTCCATTGCCGCAAACAGGGATATTGAGCCAAACAGCTTTGAGGGTCTCTTTTTAATGAGTGATGTCATTCTAATAGGGACTCGGTTCAGGCCATGATTGCTAGATAGGGTTGTTATACTATACGATAATCACTGTTTTCAGGAGCAAATGAATTGCCCTTAACTGGGAAAAACAAAAAATGATTTGAAGACATGAGAGACATTTGGAATGAAATCACGGAATGGTCGGAAGGAGAAAAACCTTTTTCCATTGCAAGAGTGATCCAAACCTGGCGCTCCGCACCTCGCTCAAGCGGTGCAGGAATGATCGTTGGAGAAGGCATGGAGGTGGCAGGATCTGTCAGCGGAGGTTGTATTGAAGGGGCGGTTATCGAAGGAGCGCTCGGGGGTTTGCAGGATGGCATCCCCCGAAGGCTGGGTTATGGGGTTGAAGATGAACTGGCGCTTTCCGTGGGGCTTTCCTGCGGAGGAGAGGTTTCGGTTCTTGTTGAAAAGCACTGGGCGTTTTCAGAAGAAGAGCAAACCCGGGAAGTCTGGAAGAGGCTCCGGGAAGCCATGCAAAATAACGAACCCGCAGTTTTACTGTCAAAAACAGTTAATTCCGGATCTTCCCCCCTTCTTATTCTTCCTGATTCCGATACCGTAGGCGACTGGGGTGAAAAAACCTTGGAGGCCAAAGAAAATGCCCTGGAAGCCTACCGAGCCCGGGAAAACCGTCTTTTGAACATTGGAGAGGAAGAAACCTTCATCCAGGTTTTCCCTCGAAGGGACCAGTTACTCATCATAGGCGCAGGACACATCACTCTCCCCCTGGTCCAGTTTGCCAAGGCATTGGATTTTCAAACGGTGGTGATCGACCCCCGCAAAGTTTTTGCGACCCAAGAAAGATTTATCGAAAAACCGGATCATCTTCTCGATCAATGGCCTCAGGATGTATTGGAGGATTGGCCGCTTCATGAAGACACCTACGCCATTCTTCTGACGCATGACCCGAAAATCGATGATCCTGCCCTGAAGATTCTTTTGAAACATGATCTTCCTTATATTGGTGCCCTGGGAAGCAGAAAGACCCACGCCAAGCGTTGTGCGAGATTGGAAGAGGCAGGTATATCAACCGAAAAGATTCAATCCGTCAAAGGTCCTGCAGGAATGGACATCGGAGCCAAAACAGCAGGAGAGATTGCGTTGAGTATGATCGGGGAAGTGATTGCCGCAAAACGAGGCAGGCTTTGATCCTGAATTTTTATAGATTCAAGTTCCGGGGAAACCGATCTTCAGAACCTCGTCAAAATTTTTAACAAAATAAGGAGTGATGCCTTCGGTGATGCTTTCGTCAAGTTCTTCGTAATCTTTGCGATTTTCATCCGGAAAAAGTAACTGAGTCACTCCTGCACGCCTAGCCGCAATGGTTTTTTCCTTCACCCCGCCGATTGGCATCACCAAACCGGTGAGGGTCAACTCCCCGGTCATCGCCAGATTGGGGATGATCGGCTTTTGTTTTGCCAGGGAATAGAGCGCACAGGCCATGGTGATCCCTGCCGAAGGACCGTCCTTGGGGGTCGCACCCGCGGGTACATGTAAATGGATGTGGTTCCGGTCAAAAAACTTTTCCGTCTTTTTTTGCGGATTCAATCTTGCCCGAATGAAAGTGTAAGCAATTTCAGAGGATTCGACCATCACATCACCCAATTGACCAGTCTGCTTGAATCCAGGGTTTTTAGCTTCCACGGAGGTTGCTTCAATATGTAGAGTCGCTCCTCCCATCGCAGTATAGGCCAAGCCGGTGATGACCCCGATTTTGGGTTTTTTGAAACGGGTTTCTTCGGCAAACATTCGCTGGCCCAGATAATCTGGAAGTTCTGATCGGCTGATAGAAACTTTTTCCTGCCCGTCCTCGACAATTTTTCTTGCCGCCTTGCGTAGCAATTTTTTGATGTTGTTTTCCAGGCTCCTCACCCCTGCTTCCCGGGCATAACCGTCGATCATCTCGCGAAGAACGGTTTTGGGAAGAGAAATTTGAGAACGTTTCAATCCATGGATTTTCAACTGCTTTGGGAGCAAATGCCTGCGGGCAATTTCGAGTTTTTCCTCAAGAATGTAGCCAGAAAGGCGGATCTGCTCCATCCGGTCCAGCAAAGGCGCCGGGATCGTTTCAAGAGTGTTGGCGGTGCAGATGAAAAGAACCTTGGAAAGATCAAAGCGGACGTCCAGGTAATGATCGAGAAAATCCTTGTTCTGCTCAGGGTCCAGCACTTCCAGCAGTGCTGACGCCGGATCTCCCTGGAAGCTTGCTCCGATTTTGTCGATTTCATCAAGCATGATGACAGGGTTCGACGTTTTGCAGGTTTTGATGGCATTGATGAATTTTCCAGGAAGAGCGCCAATGTAGGTCCTGCGGTGACCCTTGATTTCCGCTTCGTCCCGCATTCCTCCGAGAGAGAAACGGTAGAATTTCCGCCCCAAGGACTTTGCAATGGATTGCCCAATGGAAGTTTTCCCGGTTCCTGGAGGTCCAACCAGGAGGACGATGGTGCCTGCCAGGTCGTTGTTGATGATGCCCACAGAAATCAGTTCCAGAATGCGGTCCTTGACGTCTTTCAATCCGAAATGATCGCGGTCCAAAATCCGCCTGGCCCGTTTAAGATCAAAAAAATCCTTGCTGTAAACACCCCAGGGTAAAATCGTCAGCCAGTCGAGGTAGGCTCTAGAGACATTGTATTCCGGTGATGCCGGTTCGATCAGTCTCAGTTTCTCAATTTCTTCATCGATCCTTTCCCGGGCTTCTTCGGTCAATTTCAGTTTCCGGATACGTGCCAGGTATTTTTCTACTTCGGTTTCTTTTCCTTCCTTGCTCAGTCCAAGTTCTTTCTTGATTTCCTTCAGTTGTTCACGCAGGAAGAACTCACGCTGCTGCTGCGACATGCGCTCTTCGATCTTTTGGCTGATGCGGCTTTGAAGCTTGGAAACCTCCAACTCGTGTTTGAGGAGAATCAGCGCTTTTTCGATGCGTTGTTTAATCCGTCGGGTTTCCAGAATTTTCTGTAATTCTTTGCCAGAGGCGGTGGTCATCGAAGCAGAAAAATCAGCAAGCGTCCCCGGCTCCTTGAGATTCACACGGCCCATCAGAAGCCCTAACTCCTCCTTGAAAAGCGGATTCAACTGAACCAGTTCCTTGATCGCATTGATGATCGAAACCGAATAGGCCTTCAATTCCTCTTCAGAACCTGGGTCTGAATCGTACCAATAACGGACCCGGGCCTGGATGACCGGTTTTTCTTTCTGGAGTTTGACAATTTCAAATCGCTCCATCACCTGAACCACCACCTGGAGTGGGGCATTCGCCTGTTTTGAGGCCTGGACAATTTTGGCAACAACTCCAGTCTCCGAAAGTTTACCTTCATCCTCTTCATTTTCGCGGAAGCTGAAAACCAGGCCGATGTATTTCAAGGAATCTTTCATCACCTTCATCATGTGCTGCTCCAGTTCCTCGTCGGAAATAATAACCGGCAACATCATCTTCGGAAAAAGCGGACGATCATAAAGCGGAACGATCAGCAACTGCTCTGGAAACAGATCACTGGCGATGATGATCGACTTATCCTCTGCCTCGGATGTCTCGGATTCCTCTTTAGGTTCGAGAATGTCGGTGCTGACTTTGACTTCTGGATCTGAATTATCGTTCATAAATCGCTTTCGGAATGACTCTAAATGAGTGAGAAATCTTCCTTAAAAAATAATTTTGTCTAAAATATCTGTTGAATATGAATATTTACGCCCGGGTGTGGAGTTCGGATGGGTGGAGTGAGCTACACTCAATCGAATTACTTTAATCAAGTCAACTTACTGAATTTGCAGAATAAAAATGTACCAGAAGGACTGGTTCAAATCAATCCGAAAATAGGGTAAATTGGTTTGGTGGAAATGCGTATTCACTGATGGTTTCTATGAAAAACAGCAGCCATCGTGAGGTATTTATTATATTCCTAGAACTTTTTCCAGAATGGCTAGAAAATGGGGTCAGCATTTCCTCATCCGACAGGGTGTGGTAGAAAGAATGCTGAAACAGGCACAAATCACAGCAGGAGATGAGGTCCTTGAAATTGGTCCGGGGAATGGATTTCTGACTCGGTCCCTACTCGGTCGAGGGGCGAGAGTAACCTCCGTTGAAATCGACCCGAGGCTTTGTGGAGAACTCAAAAAAAACTTTGGGAATCAAGAGACATTTGTTCTAGTGGAGAGTGATGTCATGCAAGTCGATCCCAATAGCCTTTGCCAGGAAAACCCGGAAAGGTCAAAATTGGTAGCCAACCTTCCCTATCAGATTGCGACTGCTTTGCTCCTACGATTGCTCCCTTTCCGGAACTGCTGGAAATCGATGACGTTGATGGTGCAAAAAGAAGTTGCTGACAGGATCTGCGCCACACCAGCCCAAAAAAAAGATTATGGTTCCCTTTCATTAGCAGCAGGGATGGCTTTTGAATGTCGTCAATTTCTCAATGTCCCCCCGGCTGCTTTTCGACCTATGCCTAAGGTGGAATCATCGCTCATTTTCCTTGAGCCAAAAGATTCTGGATGGAATAGCGAAGAAGAAAAACAGTTTCTGAAATGGAGCCAAATGCTTTTTGCAAACCGCAGGAAATTTTTAACCAACAGTATCCGAAGGCATTTCCCGGAATGGTTCAAAAAGGATCAGAATTTTTTCCAGCAAACCCTCAGGAGCAGACGCCCTGAAGAACTGCCGCACCAGGAATGGTTCGATCTCTTCCAGAACTACCTCAACTTCAAAAAATCGGAATGCTGAAATCCATCATTTTAAATTTTGTCTTAATCTTAGGTTGTTGGATTTTCGGGATATGGAATGGGGCCCATGCTTCCGAAAAAACCCAAAAACCCTTGCATTCGAAGTTTCAGCGGATCGAACTTTCCGGAAACTCCCCGCCTTTCCTCAAGGCCAAACAGGTCAGGGAAGATCTTGAGGCGACGCATTGGCTGCTCAAACAAAATTATGCCCGTTATCAACTCCTGAAGGATGCCGGAACTGATTGGGACAAAATCTTCAAGGACCTGGAAAAAAACCTGCTTTCCAACCCGAATCCGCCCCTGACCCATCATTTTCAGCAGAAGTTGATGGAAGCACTGGATTTCACGGAGGATCCGATGCTGAAATCGGACCTCTTCCTGCAAAAAAGGCATTATCTCCGGCAGGTGGAACCCAAAGCGGCGTTTTATAGTGGGGTCAAGCTTGTGCTTCAAAAAGGAAGACACCGGGTGCTTCCTGACCTGAATCATGCTGAAGTCGCCAATCATTTTCTGCTCAATTGCCTGCCTAAAGGGGAAATGATGTTCCGGGTCATCGGAGACCGTTCGGAAGAACCCCGCTTCATGCTGGGAAGACTCGCAAGTTCCAATGAAAAACCACTGGATTGCCTGTTTGAAAATGAATTAGGAACTCCGAGCAGACTTCAACTGCCGATGGTGCTGAATCAGGGAGTCCGCAACCAGGCAAAAAATCCACTCTACCGGTTGATCGAAGGACACATCCCCTACCTGATCTGGTATCGGGAAGGGAAGGAGGATGAACGTTCCACAAAACGGTTTATGAAACTCGCCCGTCAACTGAGAAGAAGCTCCACCCTCGTGATTGACGTCCGAGGAAATCACAACGGTTCTTTCAAGTTCATTGAAACTTGGCTGAAGGTCCTCACCAACAACACCTGGGAAAACGTCATCGTACGGGAAAAACAAAGCATCCCGATTCTGCTTGGGTTGATCAACCGCAATGACTGGGATCTGCGTTTTTCCCCCAATCCTCTCGTCAGCCGTGAAATGCTGGACCAACAGCGAATGCAGTTGAATGCCTTGCTCAGTCATTTTGAAGAAAACGAGATTACGGAAAAATGGATTGAGACCAAGTTTCTGTTCAAAGGGCACAAAGATTCGCCGAAGTGGAACAAAAAATTGATCGTGGTTGCCAACGAACACTGTGGCGATGGCTGTCAGTTTCTCTCAGCACTGGCCAAGCAGGAACCCTCTTCTTACCTGGTGGGTTCATTGACCGGGAATTTCCCACGGGGATTTCGGGTGCCGCTTTATCAGCTTCCGCATTCCCGGATTCTGTTTTCCATCAACCACCGGCTGCATTTGAATCATCAGGAGCAACCGGTGATGCCTTCCGGATATCAGCCGGATTACTGGCTTTTTCCGGAAATGGGAATCCAGGATGTGCTTCGACTCGCAGGCAGCCTTTAAACCCACTTCCAATTCCCAAAAAGGGATGATCCTTTAAGACTTTCCTGAGTCAATCGACCCTATATGACTTCCGCTCCTGTAAGATGGTTCAAAGGAATTTTGGTGGTTTTCAGCCTCTTCACCACGACACTGTTTTTCGGGGCTCTCATCCTTTCTCTGGTTCCAATCAAATTTGTTCTGAAGAAAACCGCTTGGGATCAAAACACCAAAGAGGCGCTTTATTGGTTGGCCCGGAGTTGGATTTATTCCAACAACGGAGTCTATTCCATCCTGCACAAGGTGGAGTGGCGCATCATCGGTCACACTGATCTGAATCCGAATGGGAAATACTTACTGATCAGCAACCATGTTTCTTCTGCCGATATTCTTGCAGTCTTTGTTCTTGCCAAAAACAGGCTGCCTTTTCCCCAGTTTTTTTTAAAACAGCAACTGCTCTATGTGCCGGTTTTCGGTCAGGCCCTGTGGAGTTACGAGATGCCGGTGATGAAGCGCTACAGTCAAGAATACCTGAACCGCAATCCTGACAAGCGGGGCAAGGATCTTGAGACTGCCAGACTTTCCTGCGAACGACTGAAAGATCAGCCCTTCACCATCATTAATTTTGTGGAAGGGACCCGCTTCACCCAACTCAAAAAACAGAAAAAAGGCTCAAACTTCGAACACCTGCTCCAACCCAAGGCGGGTGGGGTTCACATGGTTTTATCGAATCTCGGCTCACAATTGGATGGAATCCTGGATATGACTTTGGCCTACCCGGGCTGTGACTCGCCATCCTTCTGGAACATCATCAGCGGGCGTGCTCCTCTGGTGATTATCCAGGTCCAGTCACACACCATGGACGGGATTTCTGCACCGAGCATGGAGCAGTTGGAAAACCGCCAGGGAACTCAGGAAGTCCGAAACTGGATCAATGAACTCTGGATCAAAAAGGATCAGATGATAGGAGAACTGCATGAACGCTATGGATCGTCGATCAATTCTGTAGCTCAGGATTAAATCAGCGGGATCGACTTATTCTACAGTCCTCAACAAGTCTCCTTGAAATGTTTCAGGCCACCCTGGAACCGTTTTCCACTTCATGGGTCAGTCCCAGTAAAACCACGTCCCTGGATTCTGAATAAGCACCCAACACGAGAACCTCGGATTTCACTCCGGCAATCCGTTTGACCGGGAAATTCATCACCGCAATCACCTGCTTCCCCACCAAGTCTTCGGGCTGATAATTATGAGTGATCTGCGCAGAACTGGTCTTGATTCCATAGGGTCCGAAGTCGACACTCAGCACATAGGCAGGCTTTTTTGCTTTCTGGTTGATGGCTGCTTCGATGACAGTTCCCACCCTCAATTCGACTCCCATAAAATCATCGAAACTGATGGCATCCTGCAATTCTGGAGATTTGTCGGTATTCATGGTTCTATCTTTGAAAATGCTTGACTCAATTCAAGGTAGGCTTCACTCTTAAGGGGTATTCGAATTTAATATTCGGAATGGTTTCATGCATTCCGGAAACAGATAATTTCTCCGATTCATTCATGCCTAATGCGCCCGCGAAGGCAGGATGAACGATAGGGTCAGCAGGGAAACGTGCTGGCCTCCCGTTTTGGAAAGGAGACCTCCTATGTTGGACCTTCAAGGTAGAAATATCAACAAGCTCCGGGTTTCCGTGAGCGAGGCCTGCAACATGGCCTGCAGTTATTGCGTCACCGGAATCGAGGATCATCAGGTCGCCCCGGACCAGTTGGCCATGCCGGATTTGCTCCGGTTGGTGGAGTTGCTTCATCGTCATGCGGGGATCGAAAAAATCCGCATCACCGGTGGCGAACCCCTGCTTTATCGTGAATTGATCCCCTTCATTGAGGGTCTGACTCAAGCCGGATTGGAAGACATCGGCCTGACCAGCAACGGACTTTTGCTGGCAAAATCTGCCCCTGCACTGGCTTCCGCCGGGTTAAAACACATCAACCTCAGCCTGGACTCACTGCAGCCCGAACGGTTCCGGGAAATGGGCCGCGCCGGAAGCCTGAAAAGCACCCTCAAAGGGATTGACGCAAGCCTCAAGGCAGGATTGAGACTCAAGATCAACATGGTGGTGATGAAGGGAGAAAATGACGACGAGTTGGCAGACATGCTCGAATTCGGGATCAAACGAGGAATTGAAGTCCGCTACCTGGAACTGATGCGGATGGGACCGCTATACCACAACGGGGATTTTAAACTGGTAACGATGGAAGAGATGCTCGATCAAATCGGTGAACGGTTCACCATCACTCCCGCCAAGGCAGATCACGACTCGACCTCGAAGAGATTTTGGGTTCCCGGAGGTTATTTCGGGATCATCCCCAATGAAAGCGCTCCATTTTGCTCAACCTGTTCCCGCTTACGTTTGACTTCGAATGGGAAACTCGTCGGCTGTCTCAGTAATCCCGAAGAAACCTCGATCCGGCATTTGCTCGATGAGCCCAATCCTGAGGAGAAACTCAAATCGCTGGTGATGGAATCGGTTTCCTACAAGCAATCAAGCTTTACCGGATCCGATTTGGTGATGTCAAAAATTGGGGGGTAAACTGGGGCAGAGAAAACTCACTCGACTTTTTCGAGGTTGACCAACATTTTCAACATATCCAGTCCGGATTTTTTCTGAAGAAAATGGGCTCGGTCCTTGAGGCTTCCGTTGAGCGAGGCCTTTCCGTTTTTTCTCCCGAAGAGGATTTTATTCGCAGTCGGCCGGGTCCGTGCCTGGTAGAGGGTTGGGAAAATTTTATCCCAGCGATTTAAGTGTTCCTCAAAATCTCCATTCAGGGTCCAGAAATTTCCCACCAGCCACCCACCTGGAACAAGAAGTTCGGAAAGCCGGGTAATGAAGGGGATTGAAATCAGATTTTCCGGAGCACTGGAAGGTCCGTAGGCGTCCAGGAAAATGAGATCGTAGTGTTCCTCCAGTTCATGGATCTTCTCTACTGCATCGGCAATGATTACGTTTCTCCGAGAATCTTCCTCAAATCCGAAAAACTGACAGGCCGCCTCCAACACGCCCTCGTTGAGTTCAATGACTGTTTGTTCCAATTCAGGATAGAGACGGTGGAGAAAGTTCGAAATGGTCCCCCCGCCGAGTCCGATATGAAGCACCTTTTGCGGTTCGGGAACGAGCAGGAGGCATAGCATCATATGACGGGTGTAGCTCAGCACCAACTGGTCCGGATCTTCACGCAGGCAGGAACTCTGCACGACCCGGTTGCCGAAGCGCATTTCGAAGCGGTCTTTCTTGCGCCAAACCTGGACGGGGTTCGGACCTTCCGTGTTTTCCCAAACCAGCCCGAAGATTTCACGGCCCTGGCTGGCAAGCCGGTCCATCACTGATTCTTCTGCGCTGAACATCTGTTGAATCATCCTATTCCACACTCCCCGAAGGAAAATCAAAAATTTCATGAATGGGTTCCCGTGGTTTGCCCGGGGTTCATAATTAACCTTCTACAAATTGCGTGCCTGCCCCTAGAGAAAATTGATTGAAATAACAAAATCCTTGGGGACTTTGGCTGGAAAGAATAATGATTCTGAATGTTAAGAAAGCCAATTCAATTGGCTGGGGATTTATTGCTGGAAACCGATCGGGAAGGTGTTTTCTCCAGGGGGAGCCAAATTTGGAAAGATGCACCCTTTCCAGGACCTGGACTGGAAATTTCGAGCTCTCCTCCATGCTCCTCGAGATAACCATGACAGACGGAAAGCCCAAGCCCGGTTCCTTCTCCGGGAGGTTTGGTGGTGAAGAACGGATCCTTCAGCTTTGGCACATCGTGTTCGGCAATACCGCAACCATTGTCCCGGACTTCCAAAAAAGCCTGTCCGTCCCTTTTCTCAAGAATAAGTTGGATTTCTGGATCAGGCATTCCGCGGAGAGCATAACAGGCATTGTTCAGCAGGTTATGAAGCACATGTTCCATCTGCCATCGGCTGGCCCTGACTCGCACCGGAGATCGATGCAGCTTTTTACTGAATCGAATCTTCTGCTGCTTGAAGGTCCCCTCCGCAAGAATTAACACTGACTGAACGACCGTCCTGAGGTCGAAGATTGTTATCCTTTTTTTGATGGGCTCCCTGCCAAATTGGAGCATCTGCTTCACGATTTCACTGATGCGGTTCAGCTGACCTTGGATCAGGTCAGTAGACTTTGGAAATTCTTGCACAAGGTTCTCTGGTAACGCTTCATTCAGGTTCTCGAGGATCAACGTCATGCTGGCGAGAGGCGTGTTCAGTTCATGGGCCAGTCCGGCACTCAAATGCCCCAGTCCCGCAAGTCTCGATTTTTCCATTAATTGGCCCCTTGCCTGACGTAATTCGGTGGTATCCACCATGGTTGATAAGCCCGCCTCAACACCCTGATATTCAATCAAGATGGATGAGTGCATTCCCCAAAAATGAGTCCCGTCAGGACGGATGAATTTTCTTTCCATAAGCTCCAAAAATCCTCGGCTTCTAATTTCATCAACCAACCTCAGTCGTTCTTCCGGATCAGAATAATAATCTGAAACTTTTTTCCCAATGAAATCATAATTATTCGGATCCATCCCGTAGATCTCGTATCCTTTCGGGTTTACATAAAGGATCTCATGATTGTCCAAGCGTGTGATGGAAACAGGAACCGGCAATTTCTCCACCATCTGCCGAAACCTCTTTTCGTTGTTTTGTATTTCCTGAATCATTTTCCGGCGTTCCGAAACATCCCGGATATGCATCACCACTTCTTGGTTTGTTTTCGCGTTAATCCGCATGTTCCAGAATAGTTCACCTTTTTCATCCGGAAGGCTGTATTCAAAGGTCTCAACCGTCTGATTTCGGTAACTCTGATCCCTTAATTTCCTCCATTGGCTAAGTAGATTTTTTTGAAGTTTTTTGCCGTAGTATGACCAGAGTTGTTTCCTTGATTTTTGTTGATAATAAAGTATTTCCCTAAAGTTTTTTCCAATGAATTGATCTTCAGCAATGTGGTGGTCCAGATAATATCCTTCAAAATCAGTTCTGATCGTAATATCCGGAAGCGATTCGACCAGGGTCCTGTAACGTTCTTCACTGGCAATCAATTTCTGCTCGGCTTTTTTTCGGGAACTGATATCCCTTATGACGACATAAAATTCGTCTTCTCCGCATCCGGTTAAGCGAGCTTCAAAAAAAGAAAGTCCTTTTCTGGCATTTAATTCATATTCGTAGCTTTGTGTTTTACCGGTTTTAAGATAGGCATCCCTGGATTCCTCCCATTTGCTGAAAAGCCAGGGAGGCACCAGGTCTTTCATATTGTTCCCCTCAGTCGTTGAAATTTCAGTTTTCTCGATCAACAAATCTGGATCAGATGTGTGCGCTTCCAGAATGGTTCCATCAAATTTCATCCGAAAAACCAGATCTGGATTGGCATTCAAAAGCGCTGTTCTTCTCTGAGATTGTTCTTCCAGTTGTTTTTTTTGATTTAGTTGTTCAGTGACATTCCGGACCAGAAGAAGAATTTCATTTTTTCCTGAGCGAACGATCTGCCTTTCGAAATGTTCTTCACCACTTTGGACTCTGAGGGAGTAATGCTGAACTTGGGTTTTTCCAGTTTTCTTCAGTTTCTCAAGTGCTTCATTGAATAATTCGACATTCTCATGAGGATGAGTATCTTGGATTTTTTTGCCTAAAATTTTTTCAATAGGTAGATACAGTTGTTTCTCATTAGGAGCATGAATATCCAAAAAATAACCTTCAAAATTCATTCGAAAGATGAAGTCTGGATAAGATGAAAATAAGGCTTCATAGCGATTTTCAGATTTCTCCAATTGCTGGAAGGCTCGGACCATTGGAGTGGTTTCCCTAACGGTCACCAACACCTCCTCTTCTCCAAAAAGCGCGAGTCTGGCTTCGAAATGTTTCGACCCGGAAGCATAGGGAAGTTCGTAGTTGAAGGACTGATTCAGATTTCCTTTCTCCAGCAGCCGAATTTTCTCGTTCCAGCCCTGAATCCAAAGCTTCTGGATCGGTTCGGGGAGATAATGCCAGATGGTTTTCCCTTTCTGGATTTTGCGTTTCAAACCGATTTCCCAACCTTGCGGAATGAAAAATTCCTTGATCACCCCGTCACGCGTGGTCCTGAAAACCAACTCCGCGAGAGCATTCAATAAAGCCTGATAATCAGAATGAAACTTTTCCCTCCTTTCATCAGGCTTGATTTCATCATCGATTTCCCGGACCACACAAAGTGCTGTTTTTGATGAATGCGGAACGATCCGGTATTCATGGGAAACTTCCGGGGAAGTGTCATTCAGGCTGAAACGGATAAGCTCCGTGGTTTTTGTGGTAATCGCTTTTTGGATTCCCTGAAGAAGTTGGTTCCGAAGATTTCCGGGAACATCCTTCCCCATTCCGGAATCGATCCATCGACGGTGAAGAGGATGAATCTCAGTCACACTGGAAGAGTTGGAATCCAGGACTTTTCCCTGAACATCCAGAATCATGACAAGCCCCTCCATCGCCTGAAGCAAAGCTTCGGCAGAGTCTGTCAATTTCAGGAAAGCGGGTTTCTGTTCCTTTAAAACGTCATTCATTTATTTTCCTGTTCTCATTAAGTCTTCCATTAAACGTGTGTTTGATTCAAGATTTGTCTCGCCATGACTTGGATGACCCAAGAGAAAATCACGATTTTCAGGTGGTGTTTTCCGTCAGCTTGTTTTTCAATCAACAAAATTCTTGAACGTCCTATGATCACTTCTTCTTCAGAATTATTGAATCCGGAACTCCCGGAAAAACTGGACCGTGTCCAAATTCCCGTCGTCGAGGCAACGGATGAATCCCTCAAGGGTTTTGGATGTCTGGTGGAAAAACAGGAAGACCAGGAAATCGAAATCGTCCGCTGGCCCCATCAGGGCTGGAGAGAGGTCGATCCGGATACCGGAAACGAGGGCGGGACCACCGAAGGAATCTTCGAAGGAGAATGGAAAGGCGATGTGCTCTACGGTTCCAACCAGGCCGTTTCCGGGAACTATACCCTTGGCTACGCGGTGGATCCTGAACAATCCGATGAAACCCACCAACGCGATCCGGAACACCTTCTGCTCTGGCACGCCAATTATCATCCTGACGGGGGTCAGCTTTTTTTCCCCCTGGATAAAAACCCCTTTCTCTGCCCACTCGCCCTCCCGGGAGACGATGTCCAGCCCAAGGATTTCATCGCTTTCCTCTGCGACGGAAGCCAGGGCCTTTACATCCATCCCAACATCTGGCATGAAGGAATTTTCCCGCTCAAGGGCAAACAGCGTTTTTTTGACAAGCAGGGGGCGGTGCACGCGCGGATCTCGATCGATTTTGCCCGGGAATTCAACTGCCTGCTGGAAATCAAGATTCCAGTTCAAAGTTGACCGCATGCTTGCAGAATAAGGCATTCAACAACCCTTTCGTTTCATGAAGAAAAAAGCACTGGTCGCCGGCGCGTTGGGAGTGATCGGACGCAGCCTGATCCAGGAACTCGAAAAACAGCAGGATTGGGAAATCGTCGGAATCTCCCGCAGGGTTCCTGAAAAGAAAGGCAAAACCAATTACCTCTCCCTGGACCTGCTGGACCGGGATGCCTGCAGGAAAGAGCTTGGGCAACTGGAAGGAATCACCCACCTGTTCTACTGCGCCTTCCAGCCAAGGCCGACCTGGGCGGAACACACAGCACCCAACCTGGAGATGCTGGTTAACAGTGTTGAAGCCGTTTCGGAAACCTCCAGCGAACTCCAACATGTCCAGTTGATCGAAGGCAACAAGTGGTACGGATCGCACCTTGGTCCGTTCCGCACTCCGGCGCGTGAGGATGATCCGCCGCACATGGGACCGAATTTTTACGTGGAACAGGAAAACTGGCTACGGAACTTTCATCAACAACAATCATCATGGACGTGGTCTGCACTGCGGCCTCACACCGTCTGCGGATTTTCGGTCAACTCACCGATGAACCTCACCACCTGCCTGGCCGTCTATGCCCTGGTTTCCAAAGAACTTGGACTGCCCCTGAGATTTCCGGGAAAACCCGGGGCATGGGAGGCAATTTACCAGGTTTGCGACAGCCGCCATCTGGCGCGTGCGATGATCTGGTGCGCGACCGAGAAACAAGCCGCGAACCAGGTTTTCAACATCACCAACGGAGATTTCTTCCGTTGGAAAAATATCTGGGGCAAAATTGCTGAGTTCTTCGAAATACCCGTTGGGGAGGTCCAAACCCTTCCTCTCACCGAATTCATGGCCGACAAAGCACCCCTCTGGGAAAAGCTTTGCGGGAAGCATGGTCTCCAGAAAATCCCCTACTCCCAAATCGCCGCCTGGCCCTTTGCCGACTATGTCTTCGGTACCGATTGGGACGTGATGACCGACACACTGAAACTGAGACTTCACGGGTTTCATGATTGTCTCAGAAGCGATGAGATGTTTGTCCGGATTTTCCAGGAATTCCGGGAACAGAAAGTCATTCCCTGATGCTAAAAAGAATCCACATTCCTACTTTTTCAACTTCAGTCTGAAATCATCATGAGTCCAGAAAACTCCGAAACGATCCGTCCTTTTCCACGCAAACCTCTTCCCGAACGTTTCTGTAATTTCGACAGGCTGCTGGAAATGATCGAACTCTGGAATCTCGACGGGCTGGTGCTTTCCAGCGAAAAAAATGTCTTTTACCTGAGCGGATTCAACCCCATTGCCCACAAGGGGGACGAACCCCGTCCCTATGCCCTGATCCTATCGCGATTCGAACCGGAACACCCGATCCTGCTGGTGGCAGATTACTACCTCGGGCATTTTGCTTCGCAACCGAGTTGGGTCAAGGACATCCGTCCGGTCCGTGCCGTGATGCTCCCCAAAGACCTTCCTGCATCAGAAAATGACCTGGATCGCTTTATTCCGGAAACCATCCAAAACCAGCCCTGGGTCCAAAATGCTAGTGAACAGTACGCCACGAGTTTAGCATCAGGATGCAAAGAAGCGCTTCGAACCCTGGGATTGACCGACAAGCGTCTGGGTTTCGACGAACTGCGCCTTGCCCGGAGGATCGGTCTCAACACCAGCCAGGTTGAAGATGCGTACGATGTGATGATGCAGACACGGAAGATCAAAACCGAAACCGAACTTCAGCTTCTCCGAACGGCAACCGACCTTAACCAGCAGGCGATTGATCAAACCGTCCAATCCTGGCAGAAGGGAATGAGCTGGAAGGAATTGGGGCAGGTTTATCACCAATCCGCAACCAGCCTTGGAGGATTCATCCATGATCCCGGAGGAATGGTCCTTGCCCATCCCACAGGCCAGGATCCGGGGGTCTGGCTGCAGACCGGGTTTGAGGATTTTGTGGTCGAAGAAGGCACCCATGTGATGTTCGACTGTCATGGCACCTGGAACCAGTACTGCTGGGATGGAGGAAAAACCTGGGTTGTCGGAGGCGCTCCCGATGGAACGTCTGCCCTCGCGGCCTCCGCCACCGCCGAAGCAATGCGGGTCATCGAAGATGCGATGCGTCCCGGCACCGGGATCACTGAACTTCAGCGTTTGGGACGAGACGTGTATCGGAAAATGGGAGTTCCCCGTCCGGAATCGGTGCTGATCTTTTTCCACGGACTCGGGCTCAGCCACATGGATCTCGAAGAAATCCAATCGGACGGCACCCCCCTCGGAGACTGGTGCATGGAAGCAGGAATGGTCGTTGCCACCCATCTGCTCTGGCCCGGTGGAGCAAAAGAGCGAATCTGGCTGGAAGACGTCGCCCTGGTCGGTCAGGACGGCGCAGAGCCTTTCTTCCGTTGGGATTTTGACCCCATCACGGGGCCCTGAGTTTTTTAGCAGAAAAATAGGGAGAAAACGTCTAGAAGGGTGCCCGGGCAACACGGATCTGGGTCGTGTTGTTGTCGTTGGTTTCCGACCAGGCGACATAAAGCTGATTGTTGTATTCCGCAGCACTTGCTTTGCCTGTGACTCTTGCCGTGTTCACATTGAGCCCGTCAAAGCCGTCCCCATCCTTGAAGGTCCAGGAACTGCTGTTGTCAAACTGTGCCACCCTTACCTGGGTGCTTCCGTTCTCCTCAAGCCAAATTGCATAGAGATTGGAATTCGCCACCACCAGTTTCGGATGGGACGCGTTGTTTCGGTAGTCTTTGTTGATGCCCTTGTTTGCATCATTTCCGTCAACAAATGACCAGGAATTATTGCTTCCGTCATATTTTGAAACTCGGATTTGAGTCCGAGTGTCGGAATTCTCTTCACTCCAA
>OCVP010000446.1_pt1 | contig 19070 bp, 16 predicted proteins | sample 1539171 | NCBI WGS metagenome assembly OCVP01 (sample SAMEA51879418, study PRJEB22527) | metagenome
AACCTCAGAAACAGATATAACGTCTGCGACTAATTCCACATTAATAAACTCTTGGGTTGATACATCTATATTTTCAAAGGTCCTGGATACGTAGCCAATGTATGCGACCTTGATATCCACAAATTCTTCAGATATACCTTTTATAAAAAATTCCCCGTTCATATTTGACGCTGATCCCTGCCCAGTACCAACTACTATAACATTGGCTCCAATTAGCGGCTCTTTGGTTTTAGAATCGATAATCTTTCCTTTTAATACAGTGGACTGGTCAGCTACCAGTCCTGAAAAAGCAAGCATTATGCATAATTTTATTTTCAATAGTTTCAAAAGATTCACCTCACAATAATTTTTGATCGATAAAAACTAATTAGATGGAATTAGTGTTGAATTTGAACTGTGTTTGTTTTTTGTTAGGGTGGGATGCCACAGACACCAATGGAGCAAAATGACAATTAAATTGTGCCTGTGGCATGTAATTGTACTTTATCTATCATTTTATGAATATCAAATTAGAAATAGATTAGCGTTTGAATAGATATTAGATAGGAATGATGGTATTGAATTAATGTTCGAAGATGAATAAAAATGTGTGTCTAAATCTTTTTTTGTTTATGTTTCGAGTAGCTTATCATATGCTTTACAAACAATGAGAAACTTTACATATTTAATTATAACAATCTCTACTCTTGCGTCTTTTTTTAGTTGTAACGATGATAATTGGATAAGGATTAGTGAGGAACGGATTTATTCAATAAGCGGAGTGTCTGCTTTTAATAACGGCTGGCTAGTAGTGCATGATAATAAAATGGTTGACCAACCAAGGATAAGCTTGCTTTCAAAGGAAAATCAATTGAAGAAACTGAGATGGCCTCTTTCATTACTACCATATGATCTGGAAGCAATTCACTCAATCCCCAATTATGAAAATCAATATGTTGTGATGGAGAGTACTGGAAAATGTTACAGAATTCTTGTTGAGCCAGATACTGAGCAGATAGAGGTAAAGGGTGAATTCAAACTCCCTGGATTAAGTGAATCCATGAATCTTGAAGGGTTTGCATTAATTGAGAATAATGGAATCCTTAAAGTGTTTTACGGAGATAGAGGATCAGATAGCAGACCATCTACGTTGTTTTTTGCGGATTATAATGTGCAACTAGATGAGGTCACGGTAGTAAGGTCGTATAGCTTTTCCTTATTAGAAGATATGTCTGACAAAAGGAGTATTGCAGACCTCATTTTTGACAAAAAGGGAAATCTCTGGAGTGCTGCAACGTCTGATCCTGGTAATGATGGGCCATTTGAAACTAGACTATTCAGGGTTGGAAAAATGACAAAAGGAGGCTCTTTCAGCCTAACCAGGCCAATGAAGTCAAGTAAGACGTTTGAGAATGAGAAAGTAGAGGCTATGACAACTTATAAAGGTGGGATTCTGCTACTAACAGATAATGAAAACTTTGGTTCAAGTCGATACTTTATTAATTCTAATAAGCTACTTTAAGTAAGAGGTGCTGCCTACTTTTCATTCACCTTTAAACGATACCTTTTGTAATAAGGCGTATTAAGAAAAAACTCAATCAGGTATCGAATTCTTCCATGACTCTTTTCAAGGACAAGAACTAATTCATCAAAGGCAAACCACTTGCATTCGGTTATGCCTTCATCTCTATCTGGAACCAGTGGAGTGTTTTCATCACCTTTGAACTTAATTAGAAACCATTCAGTCTTTTTTACAATAACCTCTCCATCAACTCTTTTGTGATAATGTGTGGGTATAAGTTTTTTGAGGATTTTTAATTGGCTTTTTGGTAACCCTGTTTCTTCACTTATTTCTATTTTGGCTGTTTTCTTACTGCTATTACCTCCCTCTACCTTTCCTTTTGGAAGATCCCACATCCCCCTTTTAAAAATGAACAGGATTTTATCGTTTTTTAGAACAATTCCACCAGCGGTCTCAATTTTATTATTCATTGGCCTTCAGTTTATACAAAAACTCATATTGCTCTTTATTTAGATCTTCAAATTTGATATTGTTAATAATAAGATTGTAGCTGGGACTGTCCTTGCTCCATTTCTTTGGCTTTAATACTTTTTTATTTTCATAGTCAATTGCTGATAATACGTACCTCATTGCATTTAGCCGCCCAATCATCTTGATATCAGAATTGATAACAACCCAGGGGCATTGATGGGTAGAAGTTTTTCGAAACATTTGTTCTTTATAACTTGTGAACAGGCGCCACTTTTTATGCGCTTCCCAATCATTTGGTGACAGCTTCCAATATTTTAATGAACTTGACTCTCTCATGTGGAATCTTATTTCTTGGTTCTCTTTTGATACAGATAAATAGAATTTGATTAGAATCAGTCCATTGTTCATCTGCTCTTGTTCCCAGCTATTAATTTTTCTCATAAAATATTTATACTGTGCCTCTTTACAATACCCCATTGCTGGCTGGATCAAGGCTCTGGAATACCAACTGCGATCAAAGAAGTGAATCTTACCTTCTGCGGGCAATCTTTTCTCCCAAGTCCGAAACCAGTTTTTTGCCTGCTTTTTGGTAGGGACTCCAAGCTCTATCACATCTACAGCTTTTGGCATCATATTTTCTATGAATCGCTTAATGGTGGAACCTTTCCCTGCAGCATCTCGTCCTTCAAGAACTATTCCGACGCGCTTATTGTTCTTTATGACCCACTCCTCAAGCTTAAGCAACTCTACTTGCAATCGCTTTTTCTCTTTTGAATATTGACGAGTTGAGAGTGCCTTGTACTCGGTTCTGTTGTAAATAATCATAGCATAATTTAATGAGGCTTGTTTTTAATTGTGTTTGATGTTTTCTTCTTACACTAAACTATTTAACAGCTTAAAAAAGTTATATATCTAAGATCCTAAAATGTGCTAATGCAAAAGCATTAATATTGAAACATAGGTAGCCCTAACACAATCCTAACAATTGATATGTACTTTTATACATTAAATATGGTGTCTGATCAACACCACGGAAAAGTCAAGAGGTGACATTAATGAAAAATTTTATTATTCCAATCTTCTTTTGCTCCATCTATTTAAATGGCCAAAGCGAAGAAACTAATAATGGTTTTGGAATAACCATCCCATCTGGAGTAGGGATAGAAATATCTGGAGAGGTAGAGGTTGAGTTTATTGATGTTGAGGGAAGAGGTGGAGCCCAATATAGAGATGAGTTTATCCAAAAGGTTGACTACCGCAGTCCCTTTGTCGAAATAGACAAAACGGTTTTAGACTTCAAACTACTCTACACGGATAATCTCACCTATAATTTTAGCCTGCGATTTGATGATGATGGTGCTTATGCAGATAAGCACTTTTTAAAATATCAAACAAAAAGCTCAACGTTAGAGTTTGGTAAAAACCGTCCTCTTATAGCTTTAAAAAGAAAAACGGAAGGATATCCTCTAATTGGAACCGCCTACTGGAAAGGGCGTCAATACCATCTTGACTACCAAAGAAACTTCTCTTCATCATCGATTGGACTGTCTGTAGCTCTTAAAAGATTAATTGGATATGATGCTGCTGCAGAAGACAAATCTTTTGAGATGATGGTTTATGATGATACTAAAAAGATAGATGGCCAAACTCTTGAATTTGGAATGAGGGCAGAAACATCATTTGAACCTCTAAAATTACAGGGTTGGTACTACTTTGGGAAACTTGTTGATGATGAAGAATGGAAAGCAAGACTACATTATGATTTTGATTACTATGCAACTATTGAAGACGATCAAGTTTTAAGCAAAGACGCGTATGTGGGCCACTTTTGGTACGGAGGTAGGGCAGAGCTTTTATTGGGCAGTATACTTTCTCGAGCTGAGTATATATTTTCAGAAGATGGGTTTTTACCACGACATGGATATTATGTTGAAACCAGCACGTCTTTTGACCTTTTGTCTCTAAGCAATGTTTTTGCTTTATTAAGATTTGGCGAGCTGAAAATTGACCCCATGAGACTAACGGATTCTTTCATGAACCCTTACAGGGGCAGCTATGATACATCGTTACTTGAGAATGATGATGATGATAACGAGAGGTTCTATCCCCTATTGAAAGATCCTCAAACGTGGAACCGGACGATGATTACGATTGCTTTGGGTTACGATATAACAAGCTATGCCAAGCTGAAATTTGAATATTACATATTGGATGAAGAGACAGGAGATGATACTCAACCAGATGTAAATGATGACCAGATGCTGGTACAGCTGAAATTCAACTTTTAAACAAGTACAATAGGAGTACAACGATGAATACAATAATAAAAAGGGTATTACTCTTTTCATCTTTTTCTGTTTTGTTTTTCATAACAGGGTGTGAAGATGAAGCAGCAGATAATGATAATACATTATCTACAGATAAATTTAATATCAGCAGAGTTGATGTTAAGTCAACAGGAGACGCCAGTCAGTCTTCTCCTGAGCTGATTAGGTTTATCAATTCATCTGAGGGTGTCATTGTGAATTCGAGTCAAAACACAATTGACTTTTTTACCATTTCCTCCAGTGAATTAACCATTACTGGCGAATCAATCAATATAACCGATAGTGATGATGCAGAGTGCTCATCAATCGATGTGAGTGTAGATGAGAGCATTATTGCTGTTGTTGTTACTTTTGGTTCTTGTCAGCGCGGTGAGCTGTATCTTGTGGATGCTTCAACAAGACAAAAATATGGGCCTTACGAGCTTGGGTACAACCCAGATGCAGTAGACATTGCAGTAGACAACGAGTTTGTTGTGGTTGTTAACGAATATGATTATGAAGATGGCACTGCTGGTTGTACCGAGCCTTATTATCCTGGAGTTACGATTTGGGATGTAGGCCAGGGACTTGATAACGGAATACTAGTAAAACACATGAAAATTACTCATACCGGTGAAAATGGTAATTTAGCAGAGCCAGAGGGAGTAAAAATTGCTCCTGATGGAGAAACGGTATATATGACTTTACAAGAGTCTAATCAAATGGGATGGTTCTCTATTCTCAGTCCTCCAGATACGCTTCAGGATTACGTTTCCTTTACGAGTGCAATACATGAGCCAGATGGTATATGGGTAAACAGCACTGGTACCGTTGTGTGTACTGGCGGAGAGTATGATGGGAAACTAGGTGTCACCTTGCTTAATAGCGATGGAACACCTGGAGCGCAATACTACGCAAACCTCGCAGATGATCTTCCTAGCACCTGGACCTGGACAGATGAAAGAAAAGGCATTGAGCCGGAAGAAGTTGTCATAGCAGAGCATGATGGTAAATCATATGTGTTGGCAACGTTGCAAGATCCTGCAGCAGTTGTAGTTTATGATATAACAGACCCAACCAACCCAACGTGGGACTCTGGAGCAATTACACAAATTATTGACTACTCAACTGGAGATGGCGAATCAAAAGGCGAGTCTGAAGGATTGGCTTATAAAGATGGTTATGTTTTGGTATCTAATACTGCAGATCCCTCTGTTTGTTTATTAAAAGCATCTTGGGCTGAATAGTTAGGAAGCACACACTGTTTTTTAAAAGGGGGAGTTATTTATAATTCCCCCTTTTTTTATATAAAAAGATATTTGTTCTAAAAAACTAATCTGTACTGAATGCCTACGTTTCTTCCTTTTTCGGGCATGATTGATTTTATTCTAGAAAGATGATTATAGTATTCTTCATTGAAAATGTTATCGACCTGGAAAATGATTTTATGAATAGAGTTTGAAGAAGATATCGTATATGCAGCATTTAAATTAAAGGTTTTATATCCTTCGGTAGCATCTTCATACAGGCCCGTTCTGTTTTGATCAAAGACTTTATTGTATGCAAAATTAATTGAGATCGGTTCTAAGTTTAATTCAGTTGACAAAATAATTTTATCTGGAGGCATATAATATAGTGGCGAGTTTTCAGTTAGGTTTTCGCCTCTAGTTGCAGAAAAACTACCACCCACGTTTAGTATTTCGTTTATTTTATAATGAATATCTGATTCATAACCATGTATATAAACTTCCAAACCACTCATTTGATACATGTAGAGCCAGCCAGCAGATCCGCTGCCCCATTCAATCCAGTCTGCACCTGGCACATATCCAGATCCTAACTTTTTACTTAAGTGATAATTGGGACTGTAATTTTGATAACTTGTAATTTTGAGATCAATCGTTTTGTTGACATAGCTCAAGCTACCTTCTAATCCATATGTATGCTCCGCACCCAATTCTGGAAATCCAATTTCATAATTGTAAACTCCAAGGTGAGGGCCATCAGAATATAAATCCTCAATGCTGGGAGCACGGCTCGTAAGCATAGAACCTAAAGATAGCTCCAAATTTTCTTTATCAAGTATCGCTGCAGCTGAAACTGAAAATAGCGTAAAGTTTCTTTTGTCAATCTGATTTACATCTAGGTTTGCATAGAAATATTCACTAGTAAGATCGGGGTTAATAAAGTTGTTTTCAAGACGGAAAGAGCTTTGTAGTGTGTAGTTATTTATTTCCTTTTCGTAAAGTCCATAAACTGAAATTGAAATTTCTCGAGAATCGGGAGTCCAATAGAACTCATATGCCTGAAAATCTCTTATTTTAAAAAGCGAGCCAATGGTTCTGTGTTTGCCAGAAAGCTTTGTGTCTAGAGAAAAAATCTGGTGTGCTAAAATTACTGACGCATAGGAAGATCCTGTAACAGATTCAGAATGCCTGTAATCTATGTAACGCTGATCAATATCAAGGGTTTGAAAACCACCTATCGAAATATCTTTATGAAATCCAAATTTTTGTGTGTTTCTATGCATTGATATACTCACACCATTGATATGACCTTCAGGACTACCGGGAATGCCATAATCCATATCAAATCGTTCTAATGAGAAAGATGAGTGAGAGTCTTTTCCAAAGTACATATAGTTTCCATGAACCTCACGATTAACGGATTGTGTGTTTTTAAGCGTCCCGATTGGAGAGATTTGATTACCTAGCTCTCGATTTAATAATGATATTCTCATTTGATGGTTGCTGCTGAATGGGAGTTTTAAAGATATATTTTGAAAATGGCCTTTGTTAACTGTTTCTGCCCCAACCAGAGTTTTAATAGTTAACCTTTTATAGCGATTTTTATCATCTATATCTCTAAGTAAGTCTATAACCCCTCCGATCGTATTTGAACCATACAACAGGGATTCCGGACCGCGAATGATTTTTATCCCACTGTATGCACCCATGTCAGTACTAACAGCATGATCAACAGAGGTGTTTGATAGATCTCCTGTAGATATTCCGTTATCTGTAAGTAAAAACCTATGTCCTTTATATCCCCTCAATACGGGCTGGGCTGTTGCCTGGCCCATCGATCTCACAGACAATCCTGTTTCCTCTTGGATGGTTAAAGCCAAAGTTGACTTTAAAACTTTATGATATTTGTCACCAACTACATCAATGTTTGACGAAAAACTTTTAGGCTTAATTTTTGAATGAGCATCAACAATTAATTTTTCAAACTTTAGAGTATCTGTAGTAAGAAAAACTTTACCAATTTCATTGTTGATTTTTTCCAATACTACTAATCTGTTCACTTTCTTATAACCCATCATAGAAACCTCAAATGATAATTCACTCCCTAACAAGTCTTCCAGGATAAAACTGCCATCAACTTTTGAAGATGTTCCATAGCCAAGCTCTTTTGAAAAGATATTAGCACCGTGGATAGGTATTTTAGTTTCACTGTCAATGATAACACCCGTAACATTTTTAGGTTGGGAAAATAAAGACCCAACAAAAATGATGAGAAGGTGAATTGGAAAGCGTCGAAAGATTCTTTTTATCATTGCTAATAACCGTACTGATAAAACACCAGAAGCCTTAATGAGCCATATACGACTTTGAAGTCACTGCTTAAGTCTTAGTATTTTAATCAGAGCATCGTTATTTGTTTATAGATGCTTGAGATATACAAATGCTCTCTATGAGATACTATACCCTAGAGAGCATTTGCATTAGTTTACTTTTTAGTTTACTGTTACCGGAACGTTGTTTGTAGAAGTATAGTCCGAATGACCGTCATGCATTAATTGCAGCTTGAAGCTTGTTGAGCCTGAGCTAACGCCTTCCACATGAAGCGCGTTACCATGTTCATCTCCGTGGTCATCGTGATCATCACCGTCTTCTTCATCATGTCCTTCAACTTCCACAACTGCAATGGTTGCATCATATTCAGAGACTACAAGGCCATCTCCATCATCATCGTGATCGTCCCCATGGTCATCGTGGTCATCATGCTCATCATCTGAATGTTCTATCTCATTGCCTTCATGATCAAGAAAGTGGACAGTAAGCTCAAGAGTTTCTCCAACGCTCAGAGTAACACCACCGGTCGAGGCTCCTTCAAATTCTCTATATACCTCATTCCCTGCCTCGTCTTCTAGAACGAATCCATCGGCATCAGTGTGCCCTTCTTCGTGATCGTGATCATGGTCATCATCTTCACAACCTGTTGTGAATAGTAACATACCTGTAAATAATAAAGTAACGTACGGCTTTAAAGCTCGTAAAAATAAAAATTGCATAAAATGCTCCTAAAAATTCTAATGTTAAGATCGCGCCATAAGTAAATGTGGCGCGATTGAAAAAGTATTGATTTATTTAAAGGAGATTTGGTGGGGGTCGACCATATAGCTCTACTAACAAAAACCCGGCAGTTGAATTGGTCTTGGCTAAAAAGAGAGGAGACTCACTTTTATCTAATAAATATCTCCCCGTCTCTTCAAATGTAATTCTTTGGGTTTCTTCATTTAAACATCTATCACATTCAGTAGGTGAAGATTTGTGTTGTTTATTATTACAGTCAACATCACACATTCCCTGTTCGCTTTTGACTATATCGTAAGAGCCGTGGAAATGCACAGAACTTCCTACAAGAAGTAGTGACAGGACAAAAGTGGTTATAGACTTAATCATATAGCACAAAAATTAAACGCTCTTAACGTATCTTGAAAACCCTTTGATGATAATTTTTGAAATATCTAATCCTCAGGATATTTTTGGAAGACTTATTGTAAACCTGCATTTATCTTTCTTTGAATCTGAAACAAAAACCTCCCCTCCGTGAACTAGTGCTATGTGTTTTACGATTGCAAGGCCTAGTCCTGTACCCCCAGCTTTCCTATCACGAGACTTATCAACTCTATAAAATCGTTGAAAAACTTTATCTCTATGCTTCTCTGATATCCTTTGACCTGAATTTTCAACATGGATAAGAACCTGCGAGTCAGCCTCAGCAATAATTTTTATATCCCTTCCACTGTCACCATACTTTATGGAGTTTTCTAACAAGTTTGCAACAGCTTCCCTTAGCAGTTGTGCATCTACGCTTGCTCTTATGTCGTCGCAATTTATCAAGATTCGGTTATTGTTTTTTTGGGCCTTGTCGAGCACATCATCCACCGATCCTTCAAGGATAGCTTTTATCTCCATATCGACTAACTCAATACTACTATCTTCCTCCTTTGATTCAATTTTTGACAACCTCAGCAAATCATCAATAATATCATTCATCCGGTTAGTTTGGTTTAATACCTTACCATAAAACTCATGCTTCTTATCATCTTCAATATTAGATGATTGAATAATCTCCATGTATCCGAGCATCGAGGTTATGGGAGTTTTTAATTCATGGCTTACGTTTGCAACAAAGTCCTGCCTGAGTCTTTCTAGTTGTTTTTGGAAAGTAACATCAGTCATCGTAATTAATATTCCAGATACTGTTTTTTCTTTAATCAATGGGGTCCCATTAAATATTATCGTCCTCTTTTTATTGGTTTTAATAACTATTTCATCTTGTGTTTTACCCTTTTTCTTCTTGACCTTTTTGATAAATGAGGTGACCTTTTTTTGTCTAATAATACTGGTTGCTTTTTCTCCAATAATATTTCCTGCTTCAATGTGTAGGTATTCTTTAGCGATGTCGTTAATTGAAAGAACTTTCATTTTATTATCGAGTGAAATAATCCCATCCTGCATACTAGAAAGCAATTCTTCTCGATCATCTTTTTCGTGCTGAATTATTCTGATTTTTTTTTCAATCTCAACTGCCATCTTATTAAGCGATATGGCTAATGAAGCTAGTTCTTTTGTTTTAGGGATTGGTATAGGGTCACTTAGTTGAAAGGTCTCAACAAATGACTCAGCATCTTTTCGCATTAATTGGAGGGGTATGGTTACTTTTCTTGAAAAGTAAAAACTAATAAGCAACAGACTAAACCCTATAATAACCCCAAGGTAAACGACCTGCTTTTGTAAGTCCTTAATAATCATTTCTAAGCTGCTTAGAGACATAGAAACCCTTACCGTCCAATTGTTTTTATCTAGTAGTATTGGAATAGCTAGATACATCATTTCTTGATTAAGGGTAGTACTGAACCTCTGGGAGGATCCTACTCCATTTAATTTAGATTGAATTATTTCAGGTCTGTTTAAATGATTATCCATAAGGGAGGGTTGTTCATCAGAGTCTGCAATTACCACGCCGCTTTCATCGACAATCGTTATCCTCATATTAGTTTCTTTACCAGCGGTTTTTACAAGATCCTGAAATGATTGCCTTCCACCCTTATGAAAGGTAATAAGCTTTGAAGTTAGAACGGCTCGATCGTAAAGATCTTCTTTCACATGTTTATAATAGAAGTCCCTAGTAATTTGATTAATAAAGAAAACCAGTATAATGAGTGCGATAATAATAATCGGCACATAGGAATAAAATAGTTGTATGAAAAGTGGTCTACGTTTCATTGGGCTGAAATCTATATCCAACACCCCTGATAGTATTAATTAATTTTCCTCTTTTACCCATTTTTTTTCTTAATCCAACAATCTGAAAATCAACGGACCTATCCGTAACAGGATAATTATCACCACGAATTTTATCAATTATTTGATATCTAGTAAAAACCCACCCGGGGTGTGATGCTAGCAAGTGTAATATTTGAAATTCAGTAAACGTGAGGTCTTCAATCTTTTTCCCATCTATCTGAACTTCACGTTTTCTAGAAGATATGACAATACCTGAATTGGAAACTTTTTCAATTTCAATATTATCAAAATTGAACCTCCTTAATACGGATTGAATTCTAGCTTCAAGAACAGGGAAGCTAAAAGGTTTCGTAACATAGTCATCAGCACCAGTTTCGAGTCCCTTGACAATGTCTTCTTCTTGACCAAGTGCTGTGAGCATAATAATTGATACGTGTGAGGTATCTTTATCATTTTTGAGAATTCTGCAAACATCAATACCATTAATCCCTGGAAGCATAAGATCAAGGAGTATAAGGTCGGGATGATGCTTTCTAGTAACCTCAATTCCTTTTTCTCCATTGTTTGAAACAATGATACTGTAACCAGATTGAGTAAGGTTATATTCAATCAATTCAGATATATCAGGTTCATCCTCAATTATTAGAATGGTAAATGCACCTTTATCCATATTATAAATTAGTGAAGTATTATTAGATTTTAGTTAGATAAATTTTTTAACTGAAATAATTATTTTTTTGCTATATATAAAAGTTTTATTATCCTGTTTTTATTTAGTTTATACATATTCAGTGCAACATTGAAAATTAATTAAAAATTAATAAAAAATTCATACATATTTCTTTTTTTATTTTATTCTAGATTAAGAATTTATGAACATTATGGTAGAAGTAAATTTTCCTTTAGAATTAATTATGACAAAAGATATATTTTATAATTTTAGACAGGCTTTATTATATGTTTCCACAAAAAGGTAAATATATAGTTGAGTTCTAGAAGGTTTTTAGAAGAGGTCCATATATAAAACTGGGTCAAGTATCTTCGTAGTTATTAGAAATTAAAAAAACTATAATATAATTATATTCTCAATTTTTAACCTATTAATTTTATTACACTTATAGATTGTGTTTTGCAACTTTTATTATAATTTTTTTCCTATTATACCCGCTAGATTTTAATTTTTATAATTTAATTATGTTTTGAATCTTCGATGTCAAAATGAACCAATGGTGAGCAGAACTTATAGTAAAGAAGGGAGTTGTTTGTTGAATTTATAATTAAACCAATTCCTTTTTCATTTTTAGTGTATATATATCAAGTATAATATTTTACCCCGTCTCTTGCGACGGTTCCTTAAGTATAGTCATGCCTTTACTATTAAAGACCAATCGCAATGGACGGATGATTAAATTTTTTAATATTAATGATAATTTGCTTATGTTGTAAATGTTTGTTTTTATGTTACTTAATACGTTTTTATAGTGTCGTCTATCTCTAAGGCCCATTGATGAATACCACCGTTAACATTTCTTACTTTAAACCCGTGATTTTGAAGGTAAAAGCATACGTTGTGAGATCTCACTCCCGAATGACATATAATTGCGTAATCAGTATCTTGGTCTAGCTTATCTAAATGTGATGGTATTTTATTCATAGGTATATGCACAGAGGATTCTATGTTGCAAATAGCGTACTCTTCATTTTCCCGCACATCAATTAAAATTAGATCTTTCTTATCCAACCTGTCCTTTAGTTCTTTAACTAATATTTCTTTAATCATTTAATTACTCCTAGATCTGTAATAATCCCGTCAACTTGCATGCCTCTACACCAATCAATAGCTTGTTCATTGTTGACTGTCCAAACATTAATACCAAGATTTTTTGCTTTGGCATAACTTATTAAATCATCATTTAAAAGGTCTGCTCTTGGATGTATGTAGGATGGATGAATCCAGTTTACGAACCACAAGTACCCAAGGTTTTGAAACAGGAAACCTGTAGAGATTTGACGGTGAAAAAGTTTAAAATATAAAATTACAAAGGGGTTAAATGATGATATAAGAATTCGTTTTTTTGGTAGTTTCTTTAGAATTATTGATAAAGCCCGGGCTGTCCTGAAGTCCCAGGCGTATGGTGATTTAACTTCTATGTTAACCCTTATGTTTGAATCTAGTTTTTTGAAAACATCAAGAACTTTTGGCAAGATATCTTGCCCCTTGAAATAAATATTATGTTCAGCAATAATTGGGTTTAAGGCATTGTAATCTAATTCTGTGATATAACCTCTTCCCACCGTTTCTTTTTCGAGATCAAAATTATGAGAACAAATAACTTCTTTATCTTTAGTGCTAATAACGTCTATTTCAATCCATTGAAAACCAAGGTTTTGGGCATCAAGAAAAGAGCCCATTGAATTTTCACTAAAAGACTTTTTAAAACCTCTATGTGCTATTAGAAATGGCTTTGGATCTGTAAACCTTAAACGACCTGGTACCTTCCAAAAAAACCTATGCTTTATTAACACAAAAAGAGTGAAAGCTATAATAAATTTTAGTATCACTATTTAGGTGTAAGTCTAAGGTGTTTGAAATCAGGGCTACTAACAATATGGTCTTTATCAAAATATGTTACTCTATACTTCCCCTCATGATATAAAGGCGCCTGGTCTGAATAATGGGGTGAATTATTCAACCCTGACTGTCCGGTTGGTAAAATCATACTTGTCCTATTTAAGTCACTAAAGTCAACAATTCTTCGCATGGAAGCACCAGATGTTTGGTTAAAACCTTTATGAAGTGAGTAGCCACCCGCATTAGGTGTCACATCGGAACCACCAGATAAATAGGGTCCAATATTTAAATTGAACAAGTAGTTAAGTATTTTAACATCACCCAAAATATGTTTATGAGTTAACGAGTGAGCAAATCCCCATTTCCAATTAGACCAATTGGGACCATAGGTACCTATTACATTTTTTATTCCACTTTCAATAGATTTGGTTATTATCTCATCTATAGTTTCTATTTTATTTGGTGTTCTTATATCGTCAATCCATTTATTGGTATTCTTCCTCAAAATATTTCTAAGGTTTCTTTTGGTAATATATTTTAGACCCATGAAGGTTTCGAAGTATTTATCTCCTAATACCGACAGCTCATCGTAATATACATTTCGTATAATTTGGTTTGATATAGAGTGAAATATTAAAGTGCCCTCAGAATCAATACTTTCGACGTTATTCCAATCTTTTAGGAACTTAATAGCCCGTTTATAAATTGGGTTCTCGAAAGCGCCCGCATTCTTTAAAATATACGGTAAAATCTCCTTTGAATAGTTGGAGGTTAGATCTAACTGCAAGTCCTTCATATCTTCTAAGCTAAATTTTTTATTCTCGTCTAAGACCTCCTTTATTCTCGAGGATCTACTAGGATCTGCCCAGAGACCACTGATATAATAAGGAAATTTGTTTCCAATGGTTCTGTTGTTAGCTGTAGATATGTATCCCTCGGGCGGATTGTACAAGTAGGGCATTTCATCAAACGGCACATGCCCACTCCATTCATATGACTTATCCCAACCTGGGCGAGGGGCCATTGAATAGCCCATCTTTCGAATAGGAATGTAAACCGCTGGCCTCCATCCGATATTACCATCCACGTCAGCATACACTATATTTTGACCTGGAACACCAAACTTTTTGACGGCGCTACTAAAATCTTCCCAATTATTCATTAGGGTCAGTTCAACCCAAGCATCAAGCTCGTTTGTAACCCAATGCCCAGTCCACTTCATACTCAACACATCATTAGTAAAGGGTTTAAGGCTATGAATACCAGTAATGATAGGCCCATGGTGGGTAGAACGTATCAAAACAGTTGTATCTGATCTTCCTTTGACTTTAAACACCTCTTTTTGGACATTCATATTTAACCACTCACCTTCATGAAAATATTGATCTCTATTGTCTGGGTTTATTTTTTCTATGAAAAAATCAAGATCATCGACCATTGTATTCGTGAAGCCCCATGCGGTCTTTTCATTTTGACCTATTACTGGTAAGGGAATGCCTGCTATACAGACACCAGAAACGTTAAATCTCCCTCCTATAAGATGTATTTCATACCATCTAGGCGGCTGCGAAAAAGCGAGGTGTGGATCATTTGCAAGAAAAGGATGGCCTGTAACAGTACGTGACGGTGACACCACCCAATTATTTGATCCAATATCAGCTGACACATCTCCAAAGAGGTTTCGTACACTATACTCGGATTCTATCACCTTATCTAAACTTCCTAATATACTGGCAGGTAAACCTCCCACAATCGTTGGGATATCTACTTTTTCATCGGGAAGAATGTCTTTTAACATTTCCGTACCAAAATATGACTCAACAGCTCCAAAAACAACCTCAGGCTTCCATGACCCTGACATTTCGTGAGCCATCATCCTTGCATAACCGGCAACTATTGTTGGATCCCAATGATCTGGTTTAAATCCTAATAGTTTAAATTCTAAAGGAGGGTCATTATATACCTCATCAATTCTAAAGTTTATTCCTTTACAAAAATCTTCAAAGATTATCTTATTCCGGGCATCCATCTTTTCAACTAGTTTTTTCGCGGTTTCATGGATCTTCCAGGTTCTAAAATAGATATCCTTTTCTAAGTATTCCGGGCCAAGTACAGATGACAGCCCACCTCTTACTGCTAAAGAAACAAGAGACAATTGAAACAGCCTATCTCTTGCTGCTATATATCCTGCAGCAAAAAAAAGATCTTGTTCGTTGTCTGCAAACACATGTGGGACTCCGTATTTATCAGTATATATGTCTACTTGTTTTGATAAACCTGATATTGTGTGTGTTCCCTTGGTAACTGGTAGAGGATGCCTTAGCCATTCAAAAATAGCAAGGAATAATACTGCTATTACAATTAAAATATAGATGAACTTTTTCATTCACGGTTCTCCACAGTCTCTCCTTTAATGTTTTTTTTATTAAAAAGGACCCACCCATTGGGATCAAGAACGTAGCCTGTACTATCTGGCACAACAAACCGCCTTGGTTCGTTGTTCAAATCTACTTTCTTCATTCTAGAGCCTTCAATTGCCATATATGAGATTTCAATAGGCATCCTAAAACCATCCTCCTCCCACCAAAGGTCAACAAACCTTTTTCCTTTGGTTTTTTTCTCTTTTATTAACAGCGTAGGAAGCTCTTTCTTTTCCATATATTGTTCGAATACCCAAGCTAGGTCGCTTTCACTGTTTTCATTTAAGAGAGAGACAAACTCTTTCGTAGAGGTCTGATTGTTTTCTAATTCTTTGGGCATGTTTAAAAATTCTTTCAGTGTCTTCCATAAGATATCTTTGCCAATAACATATCTTATACTGTGGAGTACGTGAGCAGCTTTATAATACACATCATTTCCAGATTTGTGTTTTGCTGTAGATCCGTGAAGAGGAATAATGGGGGCCTTGTTTGATATGTTCTTTTTTAACCTTTCTTTTACAAATGCAAACATTACATCTTTGCCAAACGTTTCTTCTACATACATAACCTCTGAATAAGTACAGATTCCTTCATGAATCCAAAAGTCGCTCCAGTCTGCAACACTTAGAAAGTTTCCCCACCACTCGTGCCCTATTTCATGGAACAATATAAAGTCATACCCCAGCTTTGTTTTTTTATAGTCATTACCATATGCAATACTAGTCTGATGTTCCATTCCTGAAAATGGAGTATGAACAAAGCCCAGCCTTTCTTTTGTCCATGGATATGCCCCAAAGGCCCGGGCATAAAACTGGATGTGTTCTTCAGCCTCGTTAATCAAGCTATTTGCGCCCGTAATTTTTTCTGGGAGAACATAGTATTCTATTTTTAAAGGATCTTCAAAAAAGTAAGATGTGGTTTCCACTAGTTCAAAATTACCAATAGCAAAGTTTATATTATAGGCACTGATTGGAAACTTAGTTTGCCAGTGCCACTTGACCCAGCGGTCTTTTTGTTTTTCTTTTGAAATTAGAAGTCCATTTCCAACTGCAATTAATTGTTCGGGTGCTGTAATGATTATTTCTGCGCCATCTGCTTTATCACTTGGGTGCTCTTTGCATGGAAACCAAATATGCGCACCATTTGTCTGGCATGACACACTTACCCATGGAAGCCCTTCCGAATCTTTTGACCAGGTAACGCCACCATCCCATGGGGGGTTTTTAGCAACAGGTGGCTTTCCGCCGTACTTTATTGTTAATAGATTATCCTTAAATAATGGAATTCCCGGATTTGATATTTTTATTATGTTGTTCTCTCTTTTAAAAGAAAGCTGCATGTTGTTAATTGATGTGCCTGAAACTGAATACCGGTTTAGAAGGTCAATGGTTATGTAGTCTGTGCTTTCTAATAGCTCGAAAGCTATATCGGTTTTCCCGATGATTGTTTTTTTATATGGGTCAACTCTTATATCAATTCTATAATGTTTTACGTCTATTGCGGCTTGTTCTCTTGATAATCTTCCACCACTTTCAACATCTAATCCAAATAATAAACAGGTACCAACTAATATTACTGTTACAATTCTAATCAACTATATTTTTTACTTTGTATTGGTATTGGAATATTCCCCTACTTTTGTTGACTTCCAACAACCTTTCAAAGTCTAGTCTTAGCTCGGGAATGTTCTCTCCCGAAAATAGTGGAACCCCTGACCCAAACACATAAGGGTGGGGTGTGATAAAAACATCTGTTATATATTTAAGAAATCGAAAATAGGTCTTGCCTCCACCTATTACAAAACACTTCCTTGTTTTAATATTCGACAATATTTGTCCAGGATTGTCTTTTCTACTTACTACAATGTTTTCACGGCCACCTAACTCGTTAGCCAAGGTTTTGAAGGTGTTGGACCCCATTATAATAGGCCAACCCATTGTTTGATCTTTAAATAGTTTTAAATCCTGAGACCAGTCTGTTACTTCAAGATTATGACGAGCAATGTAACCATCTACCGTCACCGCAGCGATTAATATTACCCTACCGGGCATGCGCCTCTATTTATAAAGCCTTGTTGATTTCCAGTCAGCAAGATTAGTAAAGGAACTTTGTTCTTCTGACTTATTTTCATGATTTTCAGCAAACGCAAGAATGTTTATCATTTTTCTTGTTTCTTTGGATATAATTTTTCTCATATAATCTGCAAGACTGTCTTTATTTGCCCTTTTTAGAGCTTCTATAGTCTTATTGTTTCTGGAAAAGTCTCCATCGTACTCAAATATAATGGTCTTGTTTTTTGCGGCTCTTTCAGATATGCTTAATGGTTTACGTTCTAGGGTTTCAACTTCAGAGTTAATCAGTTGCTGAAAACTTTCGTCGCTCATACCGGCGATCAAATCTGGTAAAGTAACAATAAGCCTGTCTGCTCTTTGATTGAGATCGTCTGCAGGGTAGTCACCTGATTGGATCAAGAAATTTAAGTAGTAGGTATCATCTTGAAGCCTTGGATAAGACCAAACCACATAGCCTAGTTGTTGATTTGTTCTCATCTCAGTAAAAAAGGGTTGCTCTATAGCTTTGCTTGCCAGTATTGCTAATGCCCTTGCTTCTGGAGAATCCTTTCCTATTTGATACATTCTAAAAAAGCAGGAGTTGTTCACTTTTAATTTATCAACATATTGAATGGCCTCAGGGTTGGCAATTTGTAAAAATTCAATGTCAAAGGCATCTTCCCTATCTAATGGGCTTGTTCTAGTTTTATTCTTAAACAAACTAAGAACCTTTTTACTATCCTGCTTGTTAAAGTCTCCATACACCATCGCTTCAAGAAAAGTTTTATCATAGAGTGTGCTTTGATATTCTTTTATCTGTTCTAGATTGGCGCTTTTTGCAACTCTGAGACACTCTTCCCAAGTGTACTTTGTTTTGAAGAGCATTTCTGGCGCAAGTTCTCTTGTCTGGTTAAACGCATCAATAAGCGCCGTATTTTCATAATCTTTAATAATTTTATCTTTTATAGATTCAAATTGCTTATTGGTAATTGAAAATTTTGTCATGTGATCTAACATTAACTCATACAACGCAATTGAAGATTCCTTATAACCACTAATATCAAGAAAAACACCTTCATAACCCGCTCTTAAAGAGTAGTTTAGGCCTGCCATCTTCGCAGGGTAACTTAATTCATTGAGAGATTCGTTAACGCAGGCGACGTAAAATCTAGAATACACTCTATGCTCGAGACTCATTTTATCTTTCGGT
>OCVP010000450.1_pt1 | contig 18889 bp, 19 predicted proteins | sample 1539171 | NCBI WGS metagenome assembly OCVP01 (sample SAMEA51879418, study PRJEB22527) | metagenome
GTTCATGGAAACGTCAGAAACAATTCCCCTAGTCGACTGACGTTACGCGTCGAACGGAAACGTAACGGCCGTTAGTTCCTCGCTTACCCGCCACAACTGCTCGGCCTGCTGCCGGTCCTGCGCTGCGTCCGACCGACCCACCGGCTTTGGGTGTCCTCGCATTTCACCCATACCGTCCGGTCCGATGTAGGAGTTGCCCGGGAGTCCGGGCATGGTCGCCGCAAAGAGTGTCGGCAGCGCCCCACTCTCAGCAGATTGCGCGAGAACAGTGTTGGCGAGTTCGGCGATCCGCGCTTCCCACCAGGAGCCGCTCATCTTTGGGCCGGCGCTCTGCAGACCCGTGGCCGCCCACCCGGGGTGTGCAGCCGAACATGTAACGGTGAGGTCGTCGGCCTCCAGGCGACGCTGGAGTTCGAGGGTGAACAGCAAGTTCGCGAGCTTGCTCTGCCCGTATGCACCCCATTTGCTGTACCCGTTTTCGCCGGTGAGGTTGTCGACGTTGATCCGGCGGACCATCCGATGAGCGCCTGAAGAGACATTGACGATGCGGGAGTGGGGAACAGCGACCAGTGCCGGCAAGAGCAGCCCTGTCAGTGCGAAGTGCCCGAGATGGTTGGTGGCGAACTGCAGTTCGTAACCGTCAGCACTTTGTCGATACGGAATCGCCATTACTCCGGCGTTGTTGATCAGAAGATCCAGACCCCCGTCGTAATCGCGTGACCACTCACTGGCGAAACTGCGGACGGACGACAGATCGCTGAGGTCGAGTTGGCGCACATGGACCGCCCCCGGTGTGGGGCCCATGAGCTCACGTGCCGTGTCTCCCTTTGTTTGATCGCGAACAGCCAGGGTGACGTCGGCGCCCTTGCGGGCGAGGGCTCGAGCGGTGTAGAAGCCGATGCCGGAATTGGCGCCCGTGACGATGGCCGCTCGGCCGGTGAGGTCCGGCATGTCGGCAACGGTCCACCGGTGTCCGGCTTTGCTGGAGGCTGGAGAAGCAGGTGACGCCATATCTGTATTGAAGCCAACGATCCTTGGTTCGGCAGGTTGGGGCTGGGGTTCGCAGATGGTGCGTCCCCGGGTACGCTTTACCGGCTTCACGCCCCAATAGCTCAGTCGGCAGAGCGTCTCCATGGTAAGGAGAAGGTCTACGGTTCGATTCCGTATTGGGGCTCGGAGTGCGGGCCGATCTCAGCAGTGGGTTCGGGTCGTGCAGGGCGGGGTAGCTCAGCCTGGCAGAGCAAGCGGCTCATAATCGCTGTGTCGCGGGTTCAAGTCCCGCCCCCGCTACCAACAGCAACGAACGCGGTAGGCAAGACTAGGAACACGTAAGGGCGCTCGCAGCGCACGGAGAGAGGCAGATCAGATGGCCAAGGCAACGGACGTTCGTCCGAAAATCACCATGGCGTGCGAGGACTGCAAGGAGCGCAACTACATCACCAAGAAGAACCGGCGGAACGACCCCGACCGGCTCGAGGTGAAGAAGTTCTGCCCGCGGTGCAACAAGCACACACTGCACAAGGAAACCCGCTAGGGCCCGTCGAGCACCCGTGGCACTTAATCCCGACTTTGTCGGACGCTCGTACCCTCCGGGCGCTCCCTATCTCGTGGGGCGAGAGAAGGTACGGGAGTTCAGCGAGGCGCTCGGAGTCACCGAGCCGGTAAGTCTCGATGTCGACGCGGCCCAAAGCCGCGGATACACCGATGTCGTGGCTCCACCCACCTTTGCCGTTCGACTCGTGATGGCCGCCGCCGAGTCGGTCGCCCTTGATCCCGACCTCGGCCTGGACTATTCACGGGTGGTTCACGGCGATCAGAGGTTCGAATATTCACGACCGATCGTCGCCGGTGATGAGCTCCTCAGTCATGTCACGATTGACGGAATTCGATCGGTGGCCGGCAACGACATGATCACCACTCGAACGGACATCTCGACTACCGACGGTGAGCATGTCGTGACGAGTTACACGGTGCTCGTTGCCCGGGGAACCGATAGTGAGACAGCATGACCGGCGTCGACGTCGGGTACGAGATTCCCTCGCGCGATTTCCGTATCACCCGGGAGACGCTTGTTCGATACGCCGGCGCCTCCGGAGACTTCAACGTCATCCACTGGAATGAGCGGATCGCCCACGAGGTGGGTTTGCCCGACGTCATCGCGCATGGAATGTTGACGATGGGCATGGCGATTCAGGTCGTTACCGACTGGTGCGAAGACCCCTTGGCTCTGGTCGACTACGGCTGTCGCTTTACCAGGCCCGTGGTCGTCCCGGACGATGGAGTCGGCGCAACACTCCACGTGAGCGGAACCGTGACATCAGTGGACGACGACATCGCAACCGTCTCGCTCAAAGCGATGTGCGCCGACGTTTCCGTTCTCGGTAAAGCCATCGCTCGCGTCCGCGTGGGGTGATCGAAGAATGAAAGCTCCCGATCACGTTCAGGCGCTCGCTGCCGCACGGGCAGATGCACGTTCGGCGAAGGACTTTGCGCGGGCCGATGCAATTCGAGCCGAGATCGATGCTGCCGGCTGGACGGTCGTCGATACGGCGGGTGGCTTTGAGCTCGTCGAAAAGCCTTCGTTCGAGGTACTCCGGGACGTGCATGAGTTGGTGTCGTCAGCCCCCGTCGAGGCGCCAACGGTCGTCTGCGTGATCATCGACGGTTGGCCGGATGACACGGACGTGTGCCTGAAGGCTCTGCAGGCCCACGCACCGGCGGATGCCACAGTCTTGGTGATCGATTGCGCGAACGTCGACGACGCGGGAACGCGAGCCGAAGTGTTCGCCGACGATCAACCTGGACGATTTCGAGTCCTGCACATGGAGAGCACACTCACATCGCTCGGCTGGTCGAACGTCGTGTCTGCGGCCATTGATCTGTCACGGTGCGAGGTGTTCGTCATCATGGATCTGTCGACGATCATCGAGGGTGATGCGTTCGCCCCCATGCTGGACGTCCTCGCTCGTGATGGCGTCGTGGGCACCGGATGGAAGGGCGTGAACGTCAACGTTGATGACGGATGGCGCTCCTTCGATGCGGCTGAGGTGGGAGAAGTGGACGCCATCCTGGGATACCTGATGGCCCTCAAGCGCGAGGCCATTGAACTGGTCAGACCCGACCCGAAGGCGCGCTTTTACCGCAACGCCGATATGGAATGGAGCTTGGCGCTGCGCGAGGCGGGAGGGATTCTCGCCATTCCTGCGGATTCGCTGCCAATCCGCCAGGGGCGGCACCACGGGTATCACGACTCTGACCCCGCCTTTCGGGAAAAGCAGTCGAAGAAGACGTACGACCGGCTACTCCAGCGCTTCCGCGGTAAAGATCACCTGCTCGCTCCGCGGTAAGCCGGCAATTCGATTACAGGCCGGCAACGCCTCCTAGGCTGAGTGACATGACGTCACCTGTCGACCTGGGGCCTGGGAGTTTCGCCGAGCACACGTCCCTGCGTGTGGGTGGTGTCGTGGGAACGTGGATCGTGGCACGCACCGAGGCGGCGTGCATCGAGGCAATCGTCGAGTGCGACGACCTTGGCCGACCGGCTCTGGTTCTCGGCGGTGGCTCGAACGTCGTGTGTTCTGATGCGGCCTTTGACGGAACCGTGGTCCAGGTGGCGCCGACGGGCATCACCAGCGTGGATCAGGAAGGGCTCGTACGCGTCGTTGCAGCAGCCGGTGAGGAATGGGACGAACTTGTGCTGCGAAGCCTCGCCGCGGGATCCGCCGCCCTGGCGCCACTCAGCGGTATCCCGGGCCTTGTTGGCGCATCACCCATCCAGAACGTGGGGGCGTACGGGGCAGAAGTCTCCGATTATCTCGTCAGTGTCCGCGTCTGGGATCGCACCGGGAGATCCGTTCAGGAATTGTCAGCGCAGGAGTGCGGCTTCGGTTATCGCACGAGCCGATTCAAGCAAGAGCCGGACCGCTTCGTTGTGCTCGAGGTTGCCTTCGATCTGACTGTCGATGAGTCCGTGAGCGTCACCTACCCGCAACTCGCGAGCGCTGTGGGTGTCGACGTTGGGGCGAGCGCGGACGGAGTGCGAGTGCGTGAGGCGGTCATGGAGTTACGGCGCAGCAAGGGCATGGTGCTCGACGAGCACGATCGCGATACCTGGAGCGTTGGCTCCTTCTTCGTTAATCCGATCGTCAGCGACGCCGTTTCGCGCACCTTGCCCGACGAGTGTCCACGCTTCCCGACGCCGTCGTCCTCGGACGAGGTAAAGGTGAGCGCGGCGTGGTTGATCGCAGCCAGTGGAATCGACCGTGGCTTTCAGTTGCCCGAATCCGGTGCACGGGTATCGACCAAGCACACGCTGGCGATCAGCAATACCGGAAGCGCGACCTGCGAGGACGTCCTGGAACTTGCTCGATGGATGCGGTCATGTGTTGCGGACAGATTCGGTGTCGAACTCGTCGCGGAGCCGCGACTGATCGGATGCACCTTATAGGGAGGGCGTTCTGCAGGTAGATAGCTCCGCGAACGCGCCAAGATCGCGAATGAGCGTTACTCGCCAAGGAGGGTCGCGATACGAGCGATCCCCTCGGTGATCTTGTCGTCGGATGTCGCGTACGACAGACGCATATAGCCGGGCGTACCGAAAGCCTCACCGGGCACGACGGCGACCTCCACCTCGTCGAGGATGAGCGCCGCCAATTCCGCAGACGACGCGGGACGATGGCCACGGATGTCCGTGCCCAGAACTCCCTTGACCGAGGGGTAGACGTAGAACGCTCCCTCGGGTGTGGGGCATTCGACACCGGGAATCTGATTCAGCGCCTCGACGATGAGGCGGCGACGTCGATCGAAGGCGACCTTCATGTCCTCCACGGCAGCCAGGTCCCCACTGACCGCGGCGAGCGCAGCGATTTGCGACACGTTGGCGACGTTGGACGTTGCGTGTGACTGCAAGTTGGTGGCCGCCTTCACGACATCGGTGGGTCCGATCATCCAGCCGACACGCCATCCGGTCATCGCGTAGGTCTTGGCCACCCCGTTGATGACGACGCATTGGTCAGCCAGCTGCGGAACCCCCACGGGCATCGACGAGAAGACGGCGTCTCCGTAGACGAGGTGCTCGTAGATCTCATCAGTGACTACCCACAGACCGTTGTCGGCGGCCCAGGTGCCGATTGCCTCAACCTCGGCGGGGGAGTAGACGGCGCCGGTTGGATTCGAGGGAGAGACGAACACGAGCATCGTCGTTCGCGGCGTCCGAGCTGCTTCGAGTTGTTCAATGGATGCGCGGTAGCCGGTCGTTTCGTCAGTGGGGACCTCCACTGGGACACCGCCCGCAAGGGCGATCGACTCTGGATAGGTCGTCCAGTAGGGCGCGGGGAGCAGTACCTCATCGCCCGGATTCAGTAGGGCTGCGAAGGCGTTGTAGAGGGCTTGCTTGCCGCCGTTCGTGACAAGCACCTGATCGGCTCCGATCTCCCATCCAGAATCGCGGAGCGTTTTCTGGGCGATCGCCTCCTTCAATGCCGGTAGTCCTCCTGCGGGGCTGTATCGGTGCCACCGCGGATCGCGGCAGGCGTCGACGGCTGCGGAGACGATGTAGTCCGGTGTGGGGAAATCGGGCTCGCCAGCTCCGAAACCGATGACCGGCCGGCCGGCCGCCACGAGGGCCTTCGCCTTCGCATCCACGGCCAAAGTGGCCGACTCACTCATGGAGCCGATGCGCCGGGAAATTCGGTGGGCAGGGGATGTCACTGGCTCATCCTGTCAGCAGGCAGCCCCGGGGTCGCCGGCCGCCCGGACCCCGCCGTACACTTCGTCCCGCGGTACCTCGGCGTAAGCCTGCCCACAGGCTGATCGTCGTGAACCGACCGAGGGCTGTAGCTCAATTGGTAGAGCACCGGTCTCCAAAACCGGCGGTTGGGGGTTCAAGTCCCTTCGGCCCTGCTGATCGGTGAACAGCCGAACAGTCGGACAGCAGAAAGCGATAGGAAGGCACGGTCATGGCGGAAGTCGAGGAGCGTCAGCAGCCCAGTGGTGGGTCTGCTGCGTCCGAACGCGGCTTCTTCTCTCGGCTCGCGCTTTTCATTCGACAGGTCATTGCTGAACTCCGCAAGGTCATTTGGCCGACGCGAAAAGAACTGATCGCCTACACCACCGTGGTGTTGTTCTTCGTCCTCGTGATGGCGGGCATCATCGCGGCTTACGACTACGTCTTCACCCAGGGAGTGCTCTTCGTCTTCGGCTAGCCGACCAACGAGCCCCCACCCCACCCGAGCAAATCGAAAGAACCGAGGAGAACCCGCCGTGTCCGAGCAGGACCAACCCGTTGTCGACCCGTTCGCGGTGCCTGAGACAACCGACGCAGCCCCGGCGGAAGCCGAGACAAGCGACGCAGCTCCGGACGCCGACGTGATCGCGTCGGAGTTCGTTGCCGATGAGGTGACAGCCGATGACGTTCTTGTCGACGAGGCCCAGGCCGAAGCGGAAGCCGACGTTGTGGCGGAAGCTCAGGAGATCGTGGACGCGGTTGCCGCTGTCGACGCCGGTGCTGTCGACGCGGATGATGAGGCGGAGAACAACGACGAAGAAGTTGATCCCGCTGAGGCGTTCCGTAGCGAAATGCGCATCGCCCCTGGCGATTGGTACGTCGTTCACTCGTACTCGGGTTATGAGAACAAGGTGAAGGGCAACATCGAGGCTCGCACGACGACCTTGAACATGGAGGATTACATCTTCCAGGTGGAAGTCCCGATGGAGGAAGTCACAGAGATCAAGAGCGGCGTGCGCAAGCAGGTGAAGCGCAACAAGTTCCCGGGCTACGTCTTGGTTCGGATGGACTTGACGGACGAATCCTGGGGGGTTGTTCGGCACACTCCCGGTGTGACCGGCTTTGTCGGAAACGGCCATTCACCGGCGCCCCTGTCGTTTGACGAGGTCGTCAACATTCTGGCTCCGGCACCAGAGAAGAAGCCGGTTGCTGCCGCGGGCACGACGAGCGTCGCCGACGATGCCGCAGCCGCGGTCGCCCCGGTAGAAATCGATTTCTCCGTGGGTGACTCGGTGACCGTCGTCGATGGACCGTTCGCTACGTTGCACGCCACGATCTCCGAGATCAACATCGAAGCTCAAAAGGTCACCGGGCTCGTCGAGATCTTCGGTCGCGAAACCCCGGTTGAGCTTGCGTTCAATCAGATTCATAAGAACTAGGTCGAGCACACAAGTGGCCGGCGCCCGCCGGCCCTGAAGGAAGCAGAGAGAAGATGGCACCGAAGAAGAAGGTCGAAGGCCTCATTAAGTTGCAGATCGAGGCTGGTCAAGCCAACCCGGCACCGCCCGTTGGCCCGGCACTCGGCCAGCATGGCGTCAACATCATGGACTTCTGCAAGGCGTACAACGCCGCGACGGAGGACAAGCGCGGGCAAGTTATTCCCGTCGAGATCACCGTCTACGAGGATCGCTCGTTCGACTTTGTTCTGAAGACCCCGCCGGCCGCCAAGTTGATCTTGAAGGCTGCAGGTGTTCCGAAGGGTTCTGGGACGCCGCACACCGTCAAGGCCGGGTCTATCACCAAAGACCAGGTCCGTGAGATCGCTGAAACCAAGATGCCGGACTTGAACGCCAATGACGTGGACGCCGCGATGCGCATCATCGAAGGCACGGCCCGTCAGATGGGGATCACCGTCTCGTAGTTTTCGTACTTCCGTGCTTCCGTGCGAGGACGGTCCGCAGAACAACTGAATAATCACCATCGTGGGAGAGCCAGCGCGGCTCGCACACCACACCTGCCGATAAGGAGAGCAGTTATGAAGCGCAGCAAGGCATACCAGCAAGCCCTCGAGAAGATCGAGGAAGACAAGATCTACAGCCCGATGGGCGCCATCAAGATCGTCAAGGACACCGTGTCCACGAAGTTCGATCCAACGGTCGATGTGTCCATGCGTATGGGCGTCGATCCGCGAAAGGCGGACCAGATGGTCCGCGGCACGGTCAACCTTCCCCACGGAACGGGAAAGACCTCCCGAGTACTCGTGTTCGCCGGTGGCGAGAAAGCCGATGAGGCTCGCGAGGCGGGGGCGGATTTCGTGGGAGCGGACGACATGCTCGAGAAGGTCAAGGGTGGTTGGACTGACTTCGATGCCGTTGTTGCGACGCCCGACATGATGGGCAAAGTCGGAACCCTCGGCAAGGTCCTCGGCCCCCGAGGTTTGATGCCGAACCCCAAGACGGGAACAGTCACGATGGACGTCGCGAAGGCAGTCGGCGACATCAAGGGCGGCAAGATCGAGTTTCGTCTCGACAAGCACGCCAACCTGCAGTTCCCGATCGGCAAGGCGTCTTTCACCGCCGATCAACTCAACGACAACTTCACCGCCGTTATGGACGAGATCAATCGCATGAAGCCGTCCGCTGCCAAGGGGCGCTACATCAAGAAGGCGACGCTGTCCTCCACGATGGGCCCGGGAATCCCGATCGATCCCGCCAAGAGCGAGGACGACGACTTCTAAACGACAATCCCTCAGCCGAGTACTGCACTTCGACAGCGTGGTTCGCGTGGCGTCGTCGATGCGATCAGCTGATCGGTGTTCACGGTGATGATGTCGGTCGCCTCCGACTGGAGTCACGGTCGTATTGAGTCGATCAAGGGTGAGTCCACTCTTGCCGTCGTCATTCCTGCCCGAGATGAGGAAGGCACCATCGGACAGGTGGTGTCGGCAATCGCTGCAGAACTTGGCGAGATCGTCGATGAACTTGTGGTGATGGACTCGCTGTCGTCGGATCGCACCGCGGCCGTTGCTTCCAACGCGGGAGCTCGGGTCCACTCGGTGGCGGATGTTCGACCGGATCTCGGTGTTCACCCCGGCAAGGGTGAGGCGTTGTGGAAGTCGCAATTTGTCACGTCGGCTGACGTAGTCGCCTTCATCGATGCGGACCTGACCGAGTGGGGCACACATTTCGTTCTCGGGGTGGTCGGCCCCCTACTCGCAGACCCCCAGGTCGTCCTGTGCCGGGGCTTCTACGACCGAGTCCTGGACATCGACGGTGACGTGACGCTCGAGGGCGGACGCGTCACCGAACTCGTGGCCCGGCCCTGGTTGACCCTCTTTCGTCCGGAGTTGGGCGCGATAGTGCAACCGCTCGCGGGAGAGTGGGCGATTCGACGGAACGTGTTCCAGCAATTGCACGTGCCGATCGGATACGGAGTGGAGTTCTCCACCCTGCTGGATGTCTACGACGAGTGGGGGATAGACAGCATCGCTCAAGTGGATCTCGGGCGTCGTGCCCATCGTCATCAGAACATCCACGATCTGTCGGTGATGGCCGTCGAAATTCTCGCGACCGCCGAGCGCCGGCGCGCGCGAACGGCAGAACCCGCGGCCACCGATTCCTTCAGTGCCGATGTTCAACTGGCCCGCTTGTCGGAGCACCGGCAGTGGAGTCACCGAGCGGTGCCAGTGACCGAGCGCCTACCAGCCAGCACGCTGATCGGCCCGGCTGACTGACCGACTATCGTCTAAACGCCAAAAGGTCGGCCGTCGCGACGCCGTCTGCATCCGAAGCCACCGCCGGCCAGGGGAGGGAATCTGTGAAGTACCACCTTCCATTGACCCATCCTTTGCTTCAGACGGTCGACATCAGCGTCTCCTTTGGCGGACTGCAGATTCTTGACGAAGTCAGTATCGGAATTCCTGAGGGTTCGGTCACCGGCCTTATCGGTCCCAACGGTGCGGGGAAGACGACCGTCTTCAACGTGATGACGGGCTTCGTCAAACCGGACTCCGGCAAGGTGAAGTACGAGGGCAACCGGCTCCGGCACGTTAAGACCCACCACCTGACCAGGATGGGAATCTCCCGGACCCTCCAGGGAGTGGGCCTGTTCCCCTCGTTGACGGCGCGCGAGAACGTCATGTTGGGAGCCTCGGGTCACGTGCGCTCAGGCATCGTCGCGGACGCGCTCGCCATGCCGTGGACCGACGCCGAGCAGCGACACGTTCGGGAGAAGGCCGAGGCGGCCATGGCGGAACTGGGTGTTCTCTCCGAGGCGGACCGCCTGCCCGGTGAGATGCCCTATCCAGTGCAAAAGCGTGTAGCACTGGCCCGAGCTCTGGTGAGCGACCCGAAGGTTCTGCTGCTGGATGAGCCGGCAAGTGGCATTGGTGCCGCCGACATGCACGAGTTGGGCCGATTGATTCGCAGTTGGGTGCCTGAGCGCACTGTCTTGCTGGTGGAACACCACATGGAACTCGTGATGGAGGTTTGCGACCTCATCTGGGTTCTGGATGCGGGCAAGGTGATCGCCGCGGGCTCGCCGGATGAAGTGCGCAACGACCCCGCCGTCTTGGCCGCCTACCTGGGCGAAGACGATCATGAGGACGATCACGAGGCGGTGATCTGATGCTGCGGATCGACGGCCTTTCGGTCAATTACGGAGCGGTGGAAGCCCTCAAGAACGTGTCGTTGGACGTACCGCCCGGACGCGTGACCGCGGTGATCGGTGCGAACGGTGCCGGGAAGTCGACGTTGATGCGAACACTCGCCGGCCTGGAGAAACCGCTGGCGGGACAGGTCCTATTTTACGACGAGGACATCACGGGGGGTAAGCCTGAGGACATCGTTCGTCGGGGCATCGCCCTGGTTCCCGAGGGCCGCTCCACCATCCCCGATTTGACTGTGGAAGAGAATCTGAAACTCGGCGGTATGTGGCGAACGCACGCCCAGCGGGCAACGTCGTTGACTCGCGTCTACGCGCTGTTCCCCGTGCTAGGTGAGCGCCGAGACCTCGGAGCCGACACCTTGAGCGGCGGAGAACGGCAGCAGTTGGCCATCGGTCGCGCCCTCATGACCGGGCCGCAGGCGCTCCTGCTCGATGAGCCCTCGCTCGGCCTCGCACCGCTCATCGTCACCCAGATCCTGGAACTCGTCGAGCTCATGGCTCGCGACTCGGGCCTGGCGGTACTGCTCGTGGAGCAGAACGCGGCGACGGCTCTTCGCGTGGCGAAGACCGGGATCGTTCTCAACCTGGGCGAGATCGTGAAGAGCGGACCGGCCCAGGAGATCGCACAAGACGAGGAGTTGCGCCATGCGTACCTCGGCTACTAGGCCCGGCAGGACAGCACGGCCCTCACCGCCAGCTACGCATCGCGCCCCGAACGGGGGGATCGCGCTGTGATCGACTTCATCGATTATCTGCTGGGCGGTATTTCTTCCGGAGCAATTATCGCTCTGATGGCGCTGGCGCTTGTTCTGGTGTGGCGCTCGACCCGGGTGGTGAATTTTGCGCAACTCGGGCAAGCGATGTTCACGACCTACATCGCGCTAACGGTCCGCGAGTTGACCGGATCGTGGTTCCTGGGGCTGATCATCGCGATGGCGGCCGGCCTCGTCGTCGGCGTGATCGTTCACTTCCTTGTCATCCGCCCGGTGAAGCGCCTGGACACATCGGGCGCCATCATCGCGACGTTCGGCGTGCTGATCGCACTCGAAGCCCTCGCGGCGATGGTGTGGGGAGGAGACCCTGAGGCCTTCCCGCCCCCCATCAATAACTCCGGTTACGAAGCCTTCGGACGCATCTGGCCGTTCTCGCCCTACGACCTCCTCGTGCTCACCTCCGTCGTGGTCTTAGTGCTTGCTCTCAGTGTGGTTTTCACCCGAACGAATGTCGGCCTCGCGATGCGGGCATCGGCGTTCAACCCGGAGGTCGCTCGACTGTCCGGCGTTCGCGTGAATCGCATGTTGGTGCTCGGATGGGCCATCGCCGGTCTGGTCGGAGCCGTCGCCGGTGTGCTGGTGGCACCGCTTTCCACGCTGTCGCCCACCAGTTTCGACATCTTCCTCGTCTTCGCGTTCGTCGCCGCAGTGATCGGTGGCCTGGACAGTCTCGTTGGGGCTGTGGCCTTCGGTATCGGCACGGGTCTAGTGATCGCTCTGGTCTCTGGCTACAGCGATTCGAGCAATGCGCCGCTGGTTGCGCTGGTGCTTTTGGTGCTGAATCTGCTCTTCAAGCCCGAAGGAGTGTTCTCCCATCACAAGGCACGGGCGGTGTAGTAGGTGGAGGCTCTCGTCCAGCGATTCCCGGGTGCCCGCCTCGGGGTGAACGCCGTCACCGCATTGGTTATCTGGGGTCTGCTCACCTGGGTGAACCAGGTCATCGAGCCGTTGATGAGTTATTACCTGGCAACCGCCGCGATGTACGCCACGGCCATGTTCGGGATGACCATCCTGCTGGGCCTGTCGGGTCAGGTCTCGCTCGGCAACGGCGCCTTGATGGCCATCGGCGGATATGTCTTCGCGTTGACGTCCATGAACTGGCAGACGGTTCCGATCCTGGGAACACCCTGGAACGCCGTGTGGTCGATGGTCTTCGCAGGATTCGGCGGCGTTGTCTTCGGAGCAGCTATCGGCGGGATCGCTGCCCGGCTACGTGGGCCCTACCTCGCGGGCCTCACCCTCGGTATCGCCGTCGGAGTGCCCGCGATCGCCAATCGGTTCCCTGAACTTCTCGGCGGAGAAAACGGCCTGATGCTCCAGGTTCCCTATCCGGCGGGCGGCTATACCAGCGACGACACATCCGACGACACCGTCGACGACGGTGGCGAGGTGCCGCTGGACGAGGAACCGGTGTACGAGGAGTTACCGGACGATTTTGGTGATTTCGATGAGGAGTTCACCGATGAGTTCGGCGATGAACTCGACAGTGACTCCGGTGATCTTTCCGACGACGACTTGCTCACCGAGGACGACTTCCTCAGTGATGACGATTTCCTGACCGACGAGGACTTCACCACCGAGGACGGCTTCGAGGCGGGAATCGATGAGGAGATTCCTGAGGAGGACTTGCTCAGTGAGGACGACTTCCTCAGTGATGACGATTTCCTGACCGACGAGGACTTCACCACCGAGGACGGCTTCGAGGCGGGAATCGATGAGGAGATTCCTGAGGAGGACTTGCTCAGTGAGGACGACTTCCTCAGTGATGACGATTTCCTGACCGACGAGGACTTCACCACCGAGGACGGCTTCGAGGCGGATATCGATTCTGATGCCGGTGCCGATCTCGACGAGGGCCTCGACGGCGGCAGCGAGGCGAGCGAGGGCGCGGATATCACCGATCCGGCGGCCGACCTCGACCTTGCCGGGGTCGATGCGGGGGTGGACGCCGGTTTCGTTATCGAGCAGTGGCAAGCATCCATGGCCATCGCTGTCGCCTGCGTGGTGGGCTTCATCGCCCTGAATCTGGTCCGCGGTCGCCAGGGACGCGTGTGGCAGGCGGTGCGAGACGACCCGATCGCGGCCGCGGTGTCGGGAATTTCCCCCGCAGGATCGAAGATCAGCGCTTTTGTCGTCAGCAGTCTGTTCGCAGCCCTCGCAGGAGCCGTTTTCGCCCAGATCCTGACCTATGTGGGTCCAGGTGCCTTCACGCTTGGGCTGTCGTTATCCCTTCTCGTCGGCATCGTCTTGGGGGGACGGAACTCCTTCATCGGAGCGATCATCGGAGCGGTGATCTTGGTGTGGCTTCCGGAATTCGTCCTCGACGTGTCTGCGGACCGCGGATGGCAGGACCAGATAACCAATAACGCGCCCAACTTCATCTACGGCCTCCTGGTGGTTCTGGTGGTCCTCGCGGCGCCGGGGGGAATCGTTGGGGGGATCCAGGGCCTCGTCGGGCGACTCCGTGGCCGGGCCAAATCCTCCTCGAGCCCCTGACCGCCGCCGCCGTCTCCAGGGGATAGGCCCGGAAGGGCGCCCTCGGGACCTGCAGAGCGCCCTCGGGGCCTGAAGGAGCGCCCCCCTAGGGGCGGCCCCTCATGGGGAATGGGCCTTGTTTCGGGAAAGGCGTTGCCCTCTCTGGCAGTTGTGACTACCCTCACGTCAGCGCACGTTCACTAATCGTTCACGCGGCACCGGCGGCGTGAGGGTGACGTGTCTGAAGGGGAGGAATCCACGTGGGTAAGTCTTTCGCTACACGAGCAATCGCCGTCGCCTCGATCACGGCGTTGGGTATTGCTGGCTCGATCAGTCCGGCTTCAGCGGCAGACCCGGGGGTGACGAAGTCCAAGATCACCATCGGTATGACGACGCCCCTCACGGGACCGGCGGCACCGGGCTACAAGGACATCGCCCCGGCGGCTAAGGCTTACTTCAAGTACGTCAACGCCAATGGTGGGATCAACGGCCGCAAGGTTAACCTCAAGGTGTACGACGACGCGTACAACCCTGCCAAGACCAAGGTGGGCACCAACCAGCTCATCAACCGCGACAAGATCTTCGCGATGTACGGAGCCCTCGGTACCCCGACGCACTCCGCCGTGGTCCAGGACCTCAACCGTCGCGGAATCCCCGACGTGTTCGTCAACACCGGTGGAGCGGCCTTCGACAACCCCCGCCGCTACCCGATGACATTCCCCTACTTCCCGTCGTACATCGTGGAAGCCAAGGCCATGGGGTACTACATCAACAAAACTGCGTCCCTCAAGGGCAAGCGTGCGTGCTTGATGTACCAGGACGGCGAATTCGGTGCGAATGCCAAGACAGGCTTTAAGGCCGCGGGCATCAACTTCGCCGAAGAAACGTCCTACTACTCCGGACAGCAGTTGGCAGGCTTCCAGTCCCAGGTGACCACGCTCGCCCGAGCGCAGTGTGAACTGGTGGTCTTCTTCGGCGTGACCTCCGCTACTGCGGTCCTCCTGGGTACCGCGGCGAAGGCTGGCTTCAAGCCAACCTGGATGGTCACCTCCGTCGGTTCCGATCCGGACATCATCGGAGCGCTCGCCGGCACGAAGGCGCTGCTGAACGACGTTTACGTCCCGAGCTGGATCGAGCCGATCCAGAACACGAAGAATGCGTACGTCAAGCAGATGAAGGTCATAGCTGACCGCGCGAAGCTTCCGTGGAACTTCTACACGTACTACGGGATCAACACCGCGTATGTCCTTGCTCAGGCTCTCGAGTCAGCGGGACCGAACCTCACGCGCAAGGGCTTCGTGAAGGCGCTCGAGGAGAACGCCAGCTCGTTCCGCTCGGCGGCCGTGGTTCCGATGCGCTTTAGCAAGTCGTCCCACCAGGGCTTGACCGGCTTCTACATGGGCCAGTACGACGCGGCGGGCAACGTTGATCGTCTCACCAAGTACATCATGGTTGCGACGAGCTCTAGCTCCGGCAAAGCCAAGAAGGCCGCATATCGGCCCGCTGGCCCGACCAAGAAGCTGCTGCCGTAAGCGGCGCGTAGCGGAAGAAAGGATTGACATGAGAATCTCTTTATCCGGCCGCGTGACCGCGGTGGTAGCGGCCCTTGGACTAGCGCTAGTGGCCGTCCCGGCCACTGTTCCGGCAGCCAACGCTGACGTCAATGCGTGTGGCCTCGGCGAGACCTGTGACGGTGTGTTGAGTGGACCGCTCGGCGCTAGCGCCTTCAAAATTAAGGTGCCAGAAAATTTCAACGGAACTGTGCTGTTGTACTCCAAGCAGTACAGCGCAAGCGTGCCGATACCCGCGGGGCTCGCCGTCCCGCTCGGCTACCCCGAAGTCCCCTACTACTCGCCCGTGACCATTCCCGGACTCGGGCCGGGTTACGCGGCGAACGGATCTGCGCACGTTGCCCCGAGCGTTGAAGTCGAAAGCGCACTCTTAAATCAGGGTTACGCCCTCGCCGGAAGCGGGTTAGCTCGACAGGGTTGGGCCGTTGCCGAGGGTGTTGAGGCCGGCGAAAATCTCATCAAGTACATCAATGGTGGGGGGATCAAGGGTGTCAAGAAGATCTTGGCGTGGGGTACGTCGATGGGTGGTGACACGAGCCAGGTGCTCATTCAAAACAACCCGGGAAAGATCGCAGGATCGCTGCCCATGTGTATGGCGAAGGAAGAATGGGCCAGTGAGACCTACATGACCGTCGTGTACGTTTGGAAAACGCTCATCGATCCCTCCCTCCAGGGCTACAACTACGCCCCCGGACAAGCTGGGTATGCGCAGGCAATGGGTGATATGCAAAAAATGCTTACAACCCTCGGTGCTGTGGCGTCTGGGCAGGCGACGGTTTCCTCGGCCGGTTACCCGATCGCGCTCTCGAATCTGCTGGCGGGACTTCTGGAGGGACTACCGACAGTGTCGTCAACATACGACGGAGTTACGGTCAATCCGGCGGTTGCGACTTTGGGAACGGCTGGAGCCAGTGCGGGTGGTTACTCACCCCTTAGCTCCGGGCAGTCTGCAGCAGCGGCCATGCTCCAAACCATCGGTGGGCTTCTGGGTACCGGGATAACCCTGCAGTACGACCTCGAGCAACGCGCGCGAGCCATCGGTTCCATCCCTGCCGGTGAGAGTGCGGCCTTCGTCGGCAACGTTGGCGTCAATTACAACAAGCTCCTTTCGCCGGAGCAGTACGGTGAGTTTGCCGACACGTTCGCGACTGCGGGCCCGGGAGTGCTGGACGCGATGATGGCTGCCCTTGCGGCTGGAGAGCGAGTCAAGGCGAACCCGGTTGCCGCGAAGATCGTGGCTGGTATTCCCTCCGCGTCTGCGGTTTACAACAACAAGCCGACAGTCGCACTCGCCGGCACGTACGACCCCCGGGTTCCGGGCTTGACCGGTGACTTCGTTGAGGGTATGGCAAATTCGAAGAAGGGTAAGAAGGCTGCCAAGAAGGGCATGTTGAAGGCCGTTGCCTACTACTCCGTGCCACCGGCAGATGGGTGGACGTCCTTCGAACCCGGGGCGAAGTCTCCGAGTGCTGCGCTTTCTGCCCTGAAGCTCGGCGGCTCAGGTGTGGGCAGTTGCCCGTTCACCACCGACCAGATGGTTGCCGCCGTTAAGGCCACGGAGGCACTTGCGAAGGCGGATTCCGCTAAGGGAGTGACTGCAGCCAAGCGCCTGGGCTACAAGGTGCCGGGGATCAATCGGGACCGGCAATACAGGCCGCTACCCCCGAAAGACCCCGCTGCGACCGTCGGCTAGAACGCGCGACACCCGAGGGGGGCCCGATCCACGCGGATCGGGCCCCCCTCGCGCCGCTGGGGCAATCCCGATTCTCCAGGCACCGCAACGATCCGGCTCCCCCGACGCACTGGCCAAAAGCGACGGAGCTCAGTTGCAAACCGAAAGGTTGGTTCCAAGGTCGTCGCGAAGAGTGTCAAAAAAAGAAGTTACGTATGTCGTGGATTCGACCTATGTTTGGCATTGTTTTTCCGGCATTCAGTATTCGTCGAGTCTGGCCTGACGATGACAGGAAAAAAGTGACGCCTCTAGTGTTCCGGACGCGGCAGTGTCGCATGGCAGGTTGGAAATAAGGGAGATAGGTGTGGCAGCCGTCAATAATTTTGTGCATGAATTTCCTGGGTCGGTTGCAGTGCAGGTCGGGTGCTGGAAGCCTTGAAACATGAAATACCTTCTGACGCACGGTTTTTCGTGAATAGTGAAGAGCAGGCCCGATCTATTCGGCGGTTGATCCTGGAGACAATCTCTGTTGCTGGCCTGGGTCACATTGGGAGTGATCTGTCAGTCACTGACATTCTGGCGGTGCTTTACACCGACGTCCTTCGCCTAGATCCCAAAAGACCGCAGTGGCCCGATCGTGACAGGCTGATCGTGAGTAAGGGTCACGCGGCGGTGGCGTTGTATTCGACCATGACTCTGAATGGCTTCCTGACGCATGACGAGCTGATGACTTTTGCGCAGCGTGATTCGCGTCTTAACGGTCACCCTGCCCGCGCCAAACTTCCCGGTATTGAAACGTGCACTGGGCCACTCGGGCATGGTTTGCCGGTATCTGTGGGAATGACGGTTGGAGCGAAAATCGTAAATGCCGATTGGAATACTTACGTTGTCACCGGGGACGGTGAGCTCCAGGAAGGCAGCAATTGGGAAGCAATTATGTTTGCCGGACACCAAAAATTGACCGGCTTGACGTGCATCGTTGACCGAAATGGATTGCAACAAGGAGCTTTGACCGAAGAAACAAATAGCCTCGACCCGCTGGATGCAAAATTTGAAGCTTTTGGTTGGGACGCCACTGTTATCGATGGCCATGATCACGACGCGCTGCGCGAAGCAATCTTGGCCGCGGGCTCGAAGCCACGAGCAGTCATCGCTGAAACAACGAAGGGCAAGGGCGTCTCCTTCATGGAGAACCTGGCCGTATGGCATCACAAAGTACCGAGCGCCGATCAATTCGCCCAGGCGCTCGCGGAGGTGAGTGCAACCAGATGACAGCTGAAGATGCGATTGACTGCCGGAAGCCCTTCGCCGCTACGCTGGTGGAACTGGCTGGTAACAATGATCGCATTGTCGCAGTGTGCAATGACTCAGTCGGGTCAAGTTTCCTCGGCGAATTCAAAGAACTTTTCCCTGAGCGACTAGTTAATGTCGGTATTGCTGAGCAGAATATGGTCGGCGTCGGTGCGGGGTTGGCCAACGCCGGCCTCATTCCTTTCGTCTGTGCTGCATCCCCCTTCTTGACTGGACGCGCCCTCGAGCAGATCAAGGCAGATGTCGCATACAGCGCTGCAAACGTGAAGTTGTGCGGCATGAGCCCAGGTTTTGCGTACGGTGAATTGGGTGCCACACACCATTCGATTGAGGACATTGCTTGGCTTCGGGCCATCGACGGCTTGAAGATCGTTGTTCCCGCGGACGCCCGCCAGACCACGGCAGCCGTGCGGTGGGCGGCCGATGCATCGAGTCCGGCTTTCCTCAGAATCTCTCGGACTCCGGTCCCAGATGTGACGGATGCTTCGGAGATCTTCGAACCGGGCCGAGCGCAGACGTTGCGTCCTGGAAACGACGCCACCCTGATTGCCTGCGGGACGGTGGTATGGCGCGCGCTGGAGGCCGCGAAGATCCTCTCGAATGAAGGGCTTACGACGCGCGTTATCAATATGGCCTCCCTTGCACCTATTGACGCGGATACGGTCATTCGCGCTGCCGAGGAGACAGCCGCCATCGT
>OCVP010000472.1_pt1 | contig 18426 bp, 14 predicted proteins | sample 1539171 | NCBI WGS metagenome assembly OCVP01 (sample SAMEA51879418, study PRJEB22527) | metagenome
CTCATCCCCATGCTCCGGGAGGGACAGAGGCTTCTCTATCAAGCCCGGAAGAAAGAGGGTCGGCTTCAGAAGCAGGCGAAACCGATAAGGCAAAAAACAAAAGTGAAGCTCAGCCTTCCCGAACCCCTCAACTGCGCATTGACTTGGAGGGAATCCGTGAAAGGATCGTTGAATTCCCCGTGCCCGAAGGACTTTATGAACAGGTCCTCGGTCTGCCCAACAAAGTCCTCTTCACCGAAACTCCACTATTGGGAGCAATTCACGGTGAAGGAGTCGAACCTGAAGACAACAACCAGGGTGTGCTCTGGGTCTACGATTTTGAGAAACAGGAAAAAGAAGTCATCGCCCATGAAGTCGACCAGGTTGAGGTCAATCCTGCCGGAAAGACGATGCTGTATTTTTCTGGAAACCAGATCCGAATCCTCGAAGCAGGAGTTCCCGTTCCGGATGAATCGGAGAGCGATGGCTCTCCCTCAAGAAAAAGCGGTTGGCTCGATCTGAGCCGTGTCCGGATCGCCATCAACTACCAGGACGAGTGGAGCCAGATGTTCCGCGAGGCGTGGAGGCTGCAGAAGGAATTTTTCTGGAATGAGCAGCTTTCCGGGGTTGACTGGAATGCAGTATACCGCCGTTATGAAAACCTGCTCTCAAGGATCGGTTCGCGTTCAGAACTTTCCGATCTGATCTGGGAAATGCAGGGGGAACTGGGAACTTCACACGCCTATGAATACGGCGGTGATTATCCTTTTTCCCCACAATACCCGGTGGGTCAGCTTGGTGCCGACCTGGAGTATGAACCAAGCCGCAAGGCATGGGTCTTCCGCAAGATCTACCGTGGAGACATATGGCGGGTTCATCAGCATTCCCCGCTTGCAGAACCCGGACAGCAGGTTCAGGAAAACGACCTCCTGCTGGAAATCGGCGGAGTCCCCCTGGATGGCTCCACTTCTCCCGGAGAATTGCTGGTGCACCAGGCCGGCCAGGCCGTTCAGTTGACGGTCAAGACTCCGGGAAAGAAAGAATCAAAACGAAAAATCATTGTCAAAACCCTGATTCACGAAGGAAAAACCCGGTACCGGGAATGGGTCAAACAAAACCTGAAATTCGTCGAAGCACAATCCGAAGGGCGTGTTGGTTACCTCCACATTCCGGATATGGACACGGAAGGCATCGCCGAATTTCACCGAGGATTCCTTTCCCAGGTCGACCGGGAGGGATTGATCATCGATGCCCGTTTCAATGCCGGAGGCTGGGTTTCGCCACTCGTTTTGGAGAAATTAACCCATCGTCATCTGGGTTATGACGTACCTCGGTGGGGCAGTCCGGAATCCTACCCCTATCATACCTTACGCGGGCATCTGGTTTTGATCACCAACCAATTCACCGGTTCTGACGGGGATATGTTCACGGCCAGTTTCAAGCAACTAAAACTTGGTAAGGTCATCGGTAAGCGAACCTGGGGCGGGGTGGTTGGTATCGACGGACGTTATCAACTCGTCGATGGAACCACCACCACCCAACCACAGTATTCCATCTGGTTTCATCACGCGGGCTGGTCAGTTGAAAACTATGGGGTCGACCCTGATCTGGTCGTGGAAGACCCTCCCCAAAGTTATTCAAACGGGATGGACCACCAACTGAAACAAGCAGTTGAGGTCATTCAAAAAATTCTCGAAGAAGACCCGCTGCCAAAAATTCAGGATTTTAAAAGCAACTCAAGATAGGGATAACTTTCTTCTCCATCCGGAATCCTAACTTAGTCTGCCCCTTGTCAATCGGTGTTAAATTTGAGAATATATTGTGTTTTTCACATTCTAATCTTTGGAGCCCTCCATGCCCGACATCCAGCCCCTGCTAGAACTTGCCGTTTCTGATCGTGATATCACACTGCTCAAGAATGCATGTGTCAAACTAGACACCATGATCAAAAGCTGCAGGGAAGAACTGGATCAGCGTCTGCAGGAAAAGGATACGAAAATGGAGGAGTTGCAACAGATAGAAGAAGCAAGAAAAGAGATTCAGTTGAAATTCGACCTTCAGGATCAGTTGATCGGAAAACTGGAAACCCAAGTTCCCAATATCCGTAATCAGAAAGAGTACGTTGCGAGCAAGAAACAACTCGAAGAAGCCCGCAAAGGACGAGGGCAATCCGAGGAGATGCTGCTGGAAATGGACATCAAGATGGAGGAACTGAACACGATCTTGGAAAACTTAGAAACCGTGATCAAGGATCTCGAAAGCAGTTATCACGATGTGGCAGACCCCTTGATCGAGAACAAAGAAGAAAACCAGGCCAAAATTGTTCAGATCAGCACGAATCATTCCGATCTGGTTGACAGTCTTCCCAAGATGATCAAGCGCTTTTACGACAAATGCACCGTCAACCAAATGCACCAGCCCATCTGTTTCATTGTCGACAAAAGCTGCAGCGGCTGTAACATGCTGGTCCAGCCTCAACTGGTCAACGAACTGATGGTCAACCCAAACAGCTATAAAACCTGTCCGCATTGCTCCAGGATTCTGGTATATCAACCCCCGGTTGAGGAAGAATCAGGCGCAGCCTGATCAACATTGAGATGGACGCCATGTTCATCGGCAGGAACCTCATTTTCTTCGGGTTCCAAATCCTTTTCCTATTTTTCCTCCACGCCTGTCAGTCCAATTCCAACCCGAGTTTACTCTATCCTTCCAATCAGCAGGTTCAGCTCAGATTGATCTGCAGCCAGGCGTATTCAGGTGATGAAGCCCGGCATCAGGTTTGGGAAAAATCACAAGTCCGTTGGCTTTTTGTAACGGAAGATAAGGTTACGGTTTATTTCGAGAATGATCGGACCCGTATGATGACGAGGAAACCGGGATGGACTCTGCCTCCCGGGAAATACCGCTGCGTATTCTGAATCAGGATTGAGGAATCCGAATGGATGGGGTTAGCTCCGATCTCGGTCACGAAGTACCCGGCGCATCACCTTTCCCGTGGTCGTCAGGGGAAATTCGTCGAGGAATTCAATCCGGCGGGGGTATTCATGGGCCGCAAGCCGTGTTTTTACAAAATCGCTGATTTCTTTTTTCAATACTTCTGTTTCTTCAAAACCGGGATTGAGGCGAACGAAGGCTTTTACCAATTCTCCCCTCAATTCATCGGGAACCCCAACTGCCGCAGCCAATGCAACGGCAGGGTGTTTGAGTAGCTGATTTTCAATTTCCGAGGGCCCGATACGGTATCCGGAACTGGTGATCACATCATCCGTGCGTCCTGAAAACCAGAAAAAGCCATCCTCATCGACACTTCCCTCATCTCCGCTGCGGATCCAATTTCCAGTATATTTTTCTCGGGTACCTTGTTCGTTATTCCAGTATTTGAGGAAAACGATCGGGTCTCCCGGGGCATAGAACGCAATTTCACCCATTTTTCCAGGACCAAGCTGCTTTCCATTCTCATCGATCACAGCCGCCCGATGACCGGGATAAGGTCTGCCCATGCTGCCGGGTTTGGCAGGTTCCAGGGTCTGGCAGTTTCCAATGAAATAGTTCACTTCCGTCTGCCCATACATTTCATTGATTTTCACATTCAGACAATCCTCTCCCCATTTCAGCATTTCCGCCCCGAGCGGTTCCCCGGCAGACATGATGGAACGAAGTGATGTTTGAACTTGGGAAGAACTTTCGGGAAGTTGGCGGATGAATTTCAAAGCCGTAGGAGGCAGGAAGGTATTACGAACCTGATGCTTTGTGATCAAAGCCAAAGCTTTTTCAGGATCAAAACGACGGAATCGGTATCCGAGAACCGGGATGCCATGGAACCATGAACAAAGAAGAATGTTGGCCAGCCCACCGATCCAGGCCCAGTCTGCAGGTGTCCAGGCCAGATCCCCGGGTTGAGGGGCAAAATCATGGGAGAGTTCGTAACCTGGAAGATGCCCAAGCAGGGCTCGATGGGCATGAAGGGCACCCTTGGGGTTTCCGGTGGTTCCAGAAGTGTATATCACCCAGCACGGTGCTTCCGAGGAAGTTTGCTTTGTCCTGTATTCATCCGAAGCATTTTCCAGCAGTTTTTTCCAACTCAACTCATCCTTTTCCAAATCCTCATCCGTCTGGATGATGAACTCCAGATTTTGGAGCTCCCCCTGGATCTCCTGGATTTTTTCCCGGTTATCCCGATCGGTGATCACGGCCTTCGCACCGGAATCCTGCAAACGGTATTTCAGTGCTTCGGGGCCAAAGAGATTGGCCAGTGGAAGAGCCACTGCCCCGATTTTGTAAATTGCAATATGGGCGATTCCCGTTTCCGGAGATTGAGGCAGGACAATACCGACACGGTCTCCTTCACAGATCCCCAAAGCCTCCATCGCGTTGGCCAGTCGGTTGGCATATTGCTGAATTTGCCGGAAGGTCCATGATTCCACGGTACCGGACTCGTTTTCATGAATCAGGGCCACTTTAGCAGGGTCTTCGGCATGCCGGTCACATACCGCTTCAGCGATGTTGAAAACATCCGGGATTTCCCATTGAAAATTGGATTCGGTTGCCTCCCAGTTATTTTTTCGCTCGACGAGTGCGGTCATCTTGATGATATTAGTAGAAATTTAGGGATTTGTGATTTCATTGCTCAAGCAGAATGAAAGAAGGGGTCTCAATAACCTGAACCGGGGATGAATTGTCATCAGTTTTTGTGAAACCGTTTTCAAAATAGTTCCCGATTTTCAGGATTGTCCTGAAAAAATTCAAGCAGGAAGGGAATTCAAAATCAAAACAGACAAATGCGTGTATTAATTCAAAGGGTCAGTAAGGCATCCGTGGAAGTGGATGGAGAAATCATTTCCAAAATCAACCGTGGTCTTTTGCTTTTCGTCGGGGTCACCCATGAAGATGACCTTGGAATTGCCGACCATCTTGCCCGAAAATGTGCTCAGTTGAGAATTTTTGAAGACGAACAACAACGTCAGCATCAATGCTCCGCTCTGGATCTCAACCTGGAAGCACTTGTGGTTTCACAATTCACGCTTTACGGAAATACCAGCAAAGGCAGGAGACCCGGATTTGACCAGAGCGCCCCTCCTGAAAAAGCGGAAGCAATTTACCAGGCCTTCATTGAATCGCTTGAGAACACAGGACTTCGATGCGCTTCCGGTAAATTTCGTGCGGAGATGAAAGTCAATCTCATCAATGATGGACCGGTCACCTATCTTTTGGAGAAGGAGAAAAAAGATAATTAAGTCTTCAAATAAGCTGACTCATCTCGGATTGAATGGTTTCCAACACGATGAGGATTTGCTTTTCATCGACCATCAGATTGGTCACCACCCGGATCAGGTCGGTTTCTACCACTTCGACCAGGATTGAATGCTGCTCAAGTTTTTCCGCCAAGGAAAACGCATTCACCTTTTCGAGTTCAAAGAAGATGATGTTCGTTTCCACATTTTTGGGATTGAGTTTGATCCCTGGAATTTCTGCCAAACCAAAGGCCAGGGTTTGCGCATTTTCATGGTCCTCGGCAAGGCGGTCCCGGTGATGATCCAAGGCATAATGCGCTGCAGCTGCTAGAACTCCGGATTGCCGCATTGCGCCCCCGAAGAGCTTGCGGAAACGTCTGCTCTCACGGATGAATTCTTTTGAACCCGCCAACGCGGAACCCACAGGGGCACCAAGACCTTTGGAGAAACAGACCGAAACCGAATCAAATCCTTTCAGGATTTCTGCTTCCGATGTCCTGGAGGCGACAGCCGCGTTCCAGAGTCGGGCCCCGTCCATATGGATATTCAGTTTTTGCTGATGCGAGTAATCGACAACCGAACGGAGCTGTTGAAGGGGCCAAACGGTACCTCCTCCACGGTTGCAGGTATTTTCTACACAAACCAGGGTGGTGAGAGGCTGATGTTCATCGGGAGTCCGGATCATCTTGGCAAGATCATCCTTGAGAAACATTCCACGTTCACCATGAATCAGACGGGTACTGACCCCGGAAAGCGCAGCAGCACCCCCGGCTTCCGAACCATAGATGTGACCATATTGTTCAATCAGCAACTCGTCACCAGGCTGGGTGTGAGTCCGAACTGCGACCTGATTGGTCATGGTTCCGGAAGGCATAAACACCGCGGCTTCCATTCCCAGGATTTCCGCAGTTTTTTCCTCAAGAGCCTTAACCGATGGATCATCACCCCAAACGTCATCACCCACTTCGGCTTCGGCCATAACCTTCCTCATTTCCGGGGTCGGTTTGGTTACCGTGTCGCTTCTCAAATCAATCATTCTAACTCCAATTCTATAAGGTCTATAATCTGGCGATGAAGCATAACAGTTGAAACATAGATGATCTATTCATTCCTTGCCGATTTGCTGGTGGTCTTCCACCTGGTATTCATCCTTTGTGTGATAGCAGGTGCTCTGTTGATTTTTAAATGGCCAAAAACGTTCTGGCTCCACCTGCCGGCATGCTTTTGGGGGATGACCGTTGAATTCACCGGCTGGATCTGCCCCCTGACTCCTTGGGAAATTCAACTAAGAAGGTTGGCAGGCGAGGAAGGATATACCGGAAGTTTCATCGAACAATACCTCATCCCCATCATCTACCCGAGCGGATTGACCCGTGAGGTTCAAATGGTACTGGGCGGAACTGTCCTCATCGTCAATCTCAGTCTGTATACTCTGATTCTGATAAAAAGGATAACAGGAAAGACTCCGGAAAATTCATAAAGGAGTGAAATAGACCAGAATTCCGCTTAACAGAAAAACAGAAAAAAGCGTTTGGATGGCCAAAATCGATGCCATCAGTTCTGCATCTCCGCCCATCTGATGGGCCATCACATAAGCTGATGCCGAAGCCGGCAAACTCGAGAAAATCACTACGATCATCGTCGCTTCATTCTGCAGTCCGAGCCTCCAGCAAACCAGCCCTGAAATAGCTGGAAGTAGGATCAATTTCAAAAAACTACACCACATAATCGGGCCCAGGGAGTGTTTAACACTGGAAAATCGAAGTCCCGCTCCGACGGTCAGGAGTCCCATCGGTAACGAAGCCCCGCCCAGAAAAACCAGGCTTTGATAAGCAACTTCAGGCAGCCTCAAATGAAAAATGCTGAAAACCATCCCCAGTACACAGGCCAGAATCAGCGGGTTGGCCAAAACGGATTTGAGCAGGGACCACCACCCGCTTTTCATTCCCACGAACCGTTCCACCGTCACCACACTCAAAAAATTGACCAATGTGATCATAACCGCTGCGGTATAAGCTGCGTATTCCAATCCTTTTGCTCCCATCACTCCCCCGGCGATTGCGAGCCCGAGATAGGTGTTGAGGCGGATGCTTCCCTGAAACACCGAAGTGAAACCCCTTGTATCCATGGGATACGTTTTCTGAACCACCAAAGTCAGAAAGGCCACCGTGAGAATTGCGGGTATCACCGCAACGGCCATACCCCCCGTCGGCAGTTGAGCCAGCTCCGCACGGCTCATGCTTGTAAACAATAATGAAGGAAAAAGAACCCAGAAAATCAAACGGTTGGAGGTATCCCAGAACCCTTCACCGAAGGAAAAATGGTTTTTCAGCAAAAAACCGAGTCCGATCAATATGAAGATCGGAAGTACCGCGGTAACGATCAATGAATTTTGGGGATGTGAATCAGGGCGACAGGAAGATTATAAATCTCCCTGTCGGAAAAGAAAAGAGGAGGGTACTCAGGAAACTTTGGTAATGGCGCGCTTGGCAAAGACTTTGGACATTGCGCGGCGGTATTCTTCGCTGACGAAGTGGTCACTGAGCACGGCTTTTCCCTCGGCTGCTTTTTCAGCAGCAGCGGCAATCGAAGACGCATTCAACGCCTGCCCCTTGAGAGCATTTTCAATTCCTGCATCACGGAAAGCCCATTCACCAACTCCACTGAAGCCAACACGGATGTCAGAGCAATTCCCCCCACTTGAACTCAAGGCTACCCCGCAGCCCACATAAGGATAACGTGAGGCGGGTTGAGGGAACTTGACGTAACAGGAATTGGCATTCATCGGGTTCACCGGGATTCTGATTTCCGTCAGCAATTCTCCTTCCCCCAAAGCTGTTTCCCAGAGCCCGGTGAAATAGTCGTCTGCGGCAATGGTCCGTTCTCCGGATGACCCCTTGACCACCATGGTGGCGTTCAATGCCAGGATCGCTCCGGGATAGTCCGCCTGCGGGTCTGAATGCGCCAATGCCCCACCGATGGTGCCTTTGTTACGCACATGAGGGTCTCCAATCACTGAAGCTGCATCACTCAGTGCAGGACAGTTTTGCTGGATCACATCTGATTCCGCACACTGTTTATGGGTACACAATGCTCCAATGCTGATGTGACTTCCGTTATTGGAAATGTTTTTATACTGATTCAATCCTGAAATATCGATCAGTTTCTTAGGCGTACTAAGCCTCAGTTTCATGGCAGGAATCAGACTGTGACCTCCAGCCAGAATACTGTTTTCATCGCCCTGCTGTTTCAGGGAAATCGCCTCTTCGAGGCTAGATACTTTTACATAATCAAATTCGGCAGGATACATTGAAACTCCTTATGATTGAATTGCATTCCAGATTTTTTGAGACGTCAGAGGCATGTCCAAATGCGTTACTCCGAAGGGAGAAAGCGCATCCATGACTGCATTAACAACAGCCGGTGTGGAGGCAATCGTTCCCGTTTCGCCAACTCCCTTTACTCCGAGAGGATTGGTAGGACTTGGAGTAACCGTTCGATCAAGCTCGAAACTTGGCAGGCAATCGGTTCTTGGAATGGCATAATCCATCATGGAACCTGATACCAATTGTCCTGATTCATTATATTCACCGGATTCCCAAAGTGCCTGGGCAACCCCTTGTGCTATACCTCCATGGATCTGGCCATCGACAATCATAGGATTGACCACATTACCGACGTCATCCACGGCAAGATATTTTTTGACCATGACTGATCCTGTATCTTTTTCAACTTCGACCACACAGATATGAGTTCCAAAAGGCCATGTTGTATTTGGAGGATCAAAATATGCTGTTTCGTCAAGGAAAGGTTCATCTCCTTCCGGAAGACTGTAACCCAAGGCTGCAGCTCCTGCGATTTCCTGGATCGTTTTTGCCTGATCCGGAGAACCTTTTACACTGACTTTGCCGTCTTCAAATACAACGTCATCCGGTGAAGCTTCGAGCATATGCGCTCCAATTCTAACGGCTTTCTGTTTGACCTTCTGGACTGCGTTGAAAAGTGCAGCACCACCCACCGCTGCACTCCGGCTTCCATAGGTGCCATATCCAAATGGGGTTCCCAAAGTGTCGTTGTATTTTACTTCGACATCCTCATAGGGGATTCCCAATTCATCCGCGGCAATCTGAGCCATAGTGGTTTCTGTTCCCTGACCATGGGGGGAGGAACCTGTTGTCACGACAACTTTCCCTGTCAGATGAACCCGAATGTTTGCGCTCTCCCAGAGCCCAGCTCCCCAGCCTTCACCTCCAACTCCGATCCATGCTGATGGAGCGACTCCGCAGGCTTCGATATAAGTGGAAAAACCAACTCCAAGATACTTCCCTTCGTCTCTTGCTCTTTTCTGTTCTTCGCGGAAATTTCCATAGTTGAACATTTGTAAAGCTTTATTCAGCGGCTTTTCATAATCTCCACTGTCGTAAGTAAGCCCTTTCGTGATTCCATCCGCAGGAAGGTAGGGAAATTGATTTGTTTGGATGAAGTTCTTTCTACGAACATCAAGCACATCCATTCCCAGTTTGTTAGCAACAAGATCAAGAGCCCTCTCAACAACATAGGTTGCTTCAGGTCTTCCCGCGCCCCGGTAAGCATCCACCATTCCGGTATTGGTATAGACTCCCTTCACTCCACAATAAATGTTGGGGAATTTATACGTTCCGGAAAGCAGTCTTCCGTAAAGGGTGGTAGGTATTCCAGGAGCAATTGTGGAAAGTGTACCTCCAAGATTTGCAACTGTTGTTACTTTTAAAGAATTGATTGTCCCATCATTCTTTGCGCCAACCTCAATCTGGGTTACATGATCTCTTCCATGGGTGGTTGCAGCAAAATTTTCAGATCGGGTTTCCATCCATTTAACGGGTCTTTCAATCTTTCTAGCCAATGCGGCAACAAGGCAATATTCAGGATAAAGAAAGATTTTGCATCCAAACCCTCCCCCGACGTGTGCCGCAATAACCCTCATCTTTGTTTCCGGAATTCCAAAAACAAATGCAGTTGCTAACAAACGATGGACATGTGGAGCTTGTGATGTCATCCAAACCGTGAACTCCTCGGTAGCAGATTGATAATCCGCAATTGCCCCTCTGGGTTCCATAGAACTTGGAATAAGACGTTGATTGACAAGTTGTTCCTTAACAACAACATCCGCTTCACCGAGGGCTTTTTCTGTACCTTCCTGATTTCCACACTCCCACTCCATGCAGATATTATTGGGCGCATTTTCATGAAGTTGAGGAGCCCCGGGCTTGATTGCCTCTTCAGCAGAAACCACTGTGGGGAGTTCTTCATAATCCACAACGATTTTTGAACTGGCATCCTCAGCAATATTTCTGTCCTCCGCAACAACGACAGCAACTCCCTGTCCTGTGAAGGTCACTTTATCGATTTCCAGTACTCTGGGGGTGTTCGCGTTGTTATCAACTCCACCAGCCTGCCAAGCACATGGCATCGGATTCACATCCTCAAAATCCTTCCCGGTCCAAACTCCTATTACGCCAGGAACTTTTTCGGCTTCTGATGTGTCAATATTTTTAATTTTCGCATGGGCATAGTCGCTTCTTTTGACCACCGCGTGAACCATTCCTGACAGCTGAATATCCTCAAGATATTTTGCTTCTCCCGTGACCAGTCTGGGATCTTCCTTTCTTAAAACACTCTCTCCAATGTATTTTCCCATCAGGCACCTCCTTGCATCGACTCAGCAGCAGCTTTCACAGATTTCACGATATTATGATATCCAGTACATCTACAAAAGTTTCCTTCCAAACCATGTCTGATTTCTTCCTCAGTAGGATTAGGATTGTTTTTCAACATGTCCACAGAGGCCATTATCATTCCCGGTGTGCAGTAACCGCATTGCAAACCATGATTTTCCCAGAATGCTTTCTGCATGGGATGGAGCTCTCCATTGGTTGCAAGTCCTTCTATGGTTGTTATTTCAGCACCATCTGCCTGGATAGCAAACATGGTACAAGCTTTGACGGCCTCTCCATTGACGTGAATGGTACATGCACCACACTGACTGGTATCGCAACCGACATGGGTTCCGGTAAGGCGAAGATTTTCGCGTAAATGCTGAACGAGCAGGGTTCTGGGTTCGACATCGTGCTCGTGATCGACGCCGTTGACACGCATGGATACTTTCATGGAGTTTCTCCTGATTGGTAGCTTGGAGTCCTCTCCTCGGCTTTAAGGAAGGCCTTGGCAAGGTATAGAAAAAGAAATGCTAATAAATCATTTTTTCCCCCTGAAGTCAAATTTTTTCTAAATCAAAAATTTATGAAATTTTTGATTAGATCAAAAACCGTTTTTTGTATGGGGGAATGATGGATTCAGAGTTTTTTAGGAGGTAATATGGGTTAACCAAGACGCATTTCAGGAGATCCACCTGGAGTGACCCGAACGGCACAATATTTCACCTCGGCGATTTTCCCAAATGGATCGAGGGCATCAGAGGTGATCAGGGTAGCGGCAGCCTCATTGTAGGCAAACGACATGAAAACACTGCCCTCAGGCACTCCGGAATCTTCTTGGGTAAACGCAGAAAGGCTTCCTCTTCGTGACTCAAGCGTGACCGGATTTCCGGAATCGATTCCCAAACGGGACAGATCTCCAGGGTTGAGATGGACATGGGGTTCGGGTTCCAACTGATCAAGCACCGAAGCCTTTCGGGTCATACTGCCCGTATGCCAATGTTCCAATTGCCGTGCAGTAACGAAAACAAGTGGGAATTCTTCGTCGGGAAGTTCATCAGCTCGGCTGAATTTTGCAGGAACAAGACGGGCTTTACCTGTTTCTGTGGGGAAACCCTGTTTGAAAATCACAGGCTCTCCGGGATCTCCCTCATTTTCCAAGGGGTAGGTCAGGGAGTGTTCCGCTTCGAGACGTTCCCAGGTGATGCCTGCCATACTCGGTGTGGCTTGACGAATTTCAGAAAATACTTCCGAGGGGCTCTGGTAATTCCAGTCTAGATCCATCCGGCGGGCAATTTCCTGGATGATCCACCAGTCCTGTTTTGATTCTCCGGGAGGATCAATGGCCTGCCGACCCAACTGCACCTGTCTGTTGGAGTTGGTAAAGGTTCCGGTTTTTTCAGGAAAAGCGGAAGCAGGCAGAATCACATCCGCAAATCCTGCGGTTTCGGTGAGGAAAATGTCCTGCACCACCAGATGGTCCAGCATCGTCAAGGCTTCCCGGACATGGTTCAGGTTGGGATCGGACATCGCAGGATTCTCTCCTTCTACATAAAGTCCCTTGATTTCCTTAGCGTGAACCGCCTGCATGATTTCAACCACCGTTAATCCGGGTTTCGGATCGAGTTCGGTTCCCCAAAAATCTTCAAACCACTTTCTCGATTTTTCATCGGCAACAGACTGGTAATCCGGGAAAACCATTGGAATCAAACCCATGTCCGAGGCTCCCTGGACATTGTTCTGTCCACGAAGAGGATGAAGCCCTGTCCCGGGTCTGCCGATCTGCCCCGAGATCAAGGACAGCGAAATCAGGCAGCGTGCGTTATCCGTTCCATGAACATGCTGGGATATACCCATTCCCCAGAGGATCATGGACGCAGGAGAACCGGCAAAAAGCCTCGCCACTTCCTTAAGGGTTTCAGCCGGGATTCCACAAATCGGGGCAACCTTTTCTGGCGGATAATCCTCAAGATTGGCTTTCAGTTCTTCAAAACCACTGGTGTAGCGGGAAACATAATTTTCATCTACCAGGCCTTCTGAAATAATCGTGTGCATCATCGCGTTCAACATCGCCACATCGGTATCCGGACGGAATTGCAGGAAATGGGTCGCATGCCGGGCCAACTCCGAGCGTCTTGGGTCCGCCAGAATGAGTTTGGTGCCGTTCTTAGTCGCGTTTTTGATGAACGTTGCCGCTACCGGATGATTGGAAACAGGATTGGCGCCAATCAGAAAAATGACATCGGAATCCGTCACATCGGTAAAGGGATTCGAAACCGCACCAGAACCGATCCCTTCAAGCAGTGCACTCACCGAAGAGGCATGGCAAAGACGGGTACAGTGATCCACGTTGTTGCTGCCGAATCCCGTTCGTACCAGTTTTTGCAGAAGGTAGGCTTCTTCGTTGCTGCCTTTCGCACAACCATAAGCTGCCAATGCACGCTGTCCATGATCGTCCCTGATTTTCTTCAAACCAGAAGCAGCAAAATCCAAGGCTTCATCCCATTCGGCTTCCCTGAAGACATCTCTCCAGTTTTCGGGATTCAGTAATTCTTTGGTTTTTGGAACACCATCTTTACGGATAAGAGGCTTGGTCAACCTGGAGGGATGATGAACGTAGTCAAATCCGTAGCGTCCCTTGACACATAAGCGGCTTTGATTTGCAGGTCCCTGGCGACCTTCGACGCGCAGCAGTTTTCCATCCTTAACGTGATAATTGAGAAGGCAACCAACCCCGCAATAAGGACAGACCGAGGGAACCACTTCATCGGCCTTTTTCAATCCGACACTTTCTGCAGGCATCAAGGCTCCCGTTGGACATGCCTGGACGCATTCTCCGCATCCGACACAGGAACTGGTTCCCATCGGATCATCCAAATCGAAGACAATGGCGGAATGAGTTCCCCTCCAGGCATAACCGATCACATCATTCACCTGTTCTTCACGGCAGGCCCTGACACAACGTGTACATTGAATACAGGCATCGAGATGGACCGAAATCGCTGGATGGCTTTCATCCTCAACGGGTTGATGCCTTTGTGGAAATCTGGAGGTCTGAACTCCAAGTTTATCCTTCCAAAAATCGAGTTCGGAATCGAGGCTGTAAGGAGAATTTTTCTGATCCGGCATGTCGGCCAGCAAAAGCTCAAGGATCATTTCCTGGGAGTGTCTGGCCTTTCCCTCATTACTGGTCACTTTCATACCATCGGTGGGATAACGGCAACAGGAAGGTGCAAGTGCCCGTTCACCATCAATTTCCACCACACAGGCCCTGCAGTTCCCATCGGCCCGAATGCCTTCCTTGTAACAGAGACGGGGGATTTCTACACCAATCCGGTCTGCAGCCTCAAGGATGGTTTCCCCTTCTATGGCTTCCACAGAACGGCCATTCAGCTCAAAAACAATTTTCTTTTCAACGGGCATATCCATGTCAGTCAAGCTCCTGTGGAAAATAGTTGACCACCGAACGGATTGGATTCGGGGCTGCCTGGCCTAAACCGCATATGGATGCATCTTCCATAGCCTTAGAGAGTTCTTCCAGTAAATCTTTGTCCCATTTGGGTTGTTCCATCAGGATTGCAGCCTTTCCAGTTCCAACCCTGCATGGGGTACATTGGCCGCAGGACTCGTGTTCAAAAAAACGCATTGCATTAATGGCCAAATCCTTCGCTGAATCCTGATCCGAAAAAATAATCACTGCAGCAGATCCGATGAAACAACCATGTTCCTGGAGGGTATCAAAATCAAGTGGAACATCTCCCAAGCTTGCGGGGAGGATTCCACCGGAAGCACCCCCTGGAAAGTAACCGTAGAATTCATGCCCTTCAAGCATACCTCCACAATATTCCTCGATCAGTTCCTTTACCGTAATTCCTGCAGGAGCAAGATGCACTCCCGGTTTTTTGACCCGACCACTCACTGAAAAGGACCGCAGTCCTTTACGTCCATGCCGTCCCTGGGAGGTGAACCAGTCTGCTCCATTTTCCAGAATATCTCTGACCCAGTGAAGCGTTTCAAGATTGTGCTCCAGGGTTGGGCGACCAAAAAGCCCGACCTCTGCGACATAAGGCGGTCTCAGTCGTGGCATGCCCCGCTTGCCTTCGATCGACTCGATCATTGCAGATTCCTCTCCACAGACATAGGCACCGGCCCCACGGCGAAGATGGATCTTCGGAAGTTTCTCAGGCGGATCGTTTTTTAATGCCTCAAGTTCCTTCAGCAATAAAGTCATGCATGCAGCATATTCGTCCCTGAGGTAAAGATAAATTTCTTCGATACCCACTGCCCAGCAAGCAATCAGACACCCTTCCAAAAACCGGTGAGGATCGCTCTCCATGAAATACCGATCCTTGAATGTCCCCGGCTCTCCTTCATCGATGTTTACTGCCAATAATCTTGGTCCCTCAAATTTCCGTACGATGTCCCACTTCATCCCTGCAGGAAATCCAGCTCCTCCCAATCCCCTCAGGTTTGAGTTTTTTAGAACTTCGATGACTTCTTCAGGTTGTCTTTCCCCCTTGATGCAGGATTGAAAAACCTGATACCCCCCTGCAGTTCGGTAAGCATTGTAGTCCACATAATCCGGCAATGAAGGAATCGTATCGTTTAATTCGGATTTTTGTTGAACTTTTACTGGATTCGCAAGGTCCACAGGATTTTGCCCAACCACTGCCACAGGAGCATGCTGGCAACGTCCTACACAGGGCACTCTCTGAACCCGAATGGATTCATCAAATTTTTGATCAAGCTCCTGGATCAAGTTTTCTGCCCCTGCCATTCGACAACTCATTGAATCGCAAACCCGAACGGTCAACGAGGGAGGAGGAGTTTCGTTTTCCCGGATGACATCAAAATGGTGGTAGAATGTCGCCACCTCGAAAACCTCAGTGGGAGCAAGTTTGTACTCTTGGGCTAGAGCGACTACGTGCTTGGCTGAAATATAATGATAGCGGTCCTGGATCAAATGAAGCGCCTCAATTAGCAGGTCGCGATTTCTTGGAGAATCTCCTAGTAAATCCTGAACTTCCTGAAGTGCCTGCGGATCTACCTTACGCCCTCTGGACTTTCCACGTCTTTGTCGAAAATCAATTTTTAATTTTTTTTCCGCTAATAAAGTCATTTTTTTTTAAAAGTTAATTATTAAACCATGAATTTAACTTAATTTTGTACAAGTGAAATAGATTTTTCATGAAAGTCACATGGAAGATTAATGAATGAGCTTTGTTTCGCCTCATCCGATCTCAATTCTTCATCTATCCATTTTAAAGCATTTTTATCTGTTGAGAAATATCTATCTAGAACTAGATCCGCTGGGGAAATGCCATGCCTTGTGTAATCATCGAAGAACAAAGCAAGTGCGCAACCTTCTGATAAATTTAAATTTTCTAGCGCCATTTCAACAAGGTTTTTGCAAAATTTACTGAAATTGACCTGGTTTACCTGGCCTGCGAGTCCATCACGTGCAGCAACCTGCTGATACCAGGGAAACTCGTTTTCTGGGAGGTCCATCAAGATCGACTCTAATTTCCCAAAGACCGTTTCATCGTAAATTAATGCCTGTAACAATGCTGGTACAGCAAGAACATATTCTGGGTTTATAGCATCTATTGACCTTATTTCAATGATGTTCTTTATTCGAATCTCTGGGAAAAGCATGCCAAGATGCTCTTTCCAATCTTCAAAATTAGTTTTTATTTTGGGATGCGAACCAGATATCAGATCTTTGAAAGAATGATCCATGAGTTCATGAATCTCTCCTTGCCGATTTAAATGATAAGGAGATGCTGATAATGCCCAATCAATATAGTCTTCAATTTTGAATTTTCTACTTATAAATGATTCAGGAATTCCAGATCGAGTTTCATCGGTACACTGCCAGATATGGCCCCTGAATGATTTATATCCAGAAGGCTTACCCAAATGCAAAGGACTGTTGGAAAAGATGGCAGTCAGAAAGGGTGAAAGCCGACAAATTATCCTAAATTTCCTCTCAAGATCTTCTATCGAAGCATAATCTAAACTTAATTGGCAACCTGCTGTAGCTTTCATCATCCACTGACCAAGTGAGCCTACTTTTGGCATATGACGGTACATGATGCGGTAACGTTTTTTTGGAGAAAGAGGAATTTCATCAAGGTTGTGGAGAGGTTGTGCCCCTAAAAACATCAAACGCCCATTAACGGTGCTGATACAATCTTTAAGGTTTCGCACGAAATTTCTAATCGAAATTTCAAGCTGGCTTAAGTTATCCATTGGATGATCAGAAAGTTCGATCTGACCTCCGGGCTCTATTGTGATGTTTGCACCGTCTTGGCTTTGCAAACCTATAAGGTTTTCTCCTTCAAATTTCTCTTTCCAAACCTCACCTTGATTAGACGCAACCTCTTTGAACTTTCTTAAGACTTTTGGGACACCATCATGTTCGGCCATTCCGAGAGGCCTGTAAGATTGAGCAGAGGAGTCCTCTCGGTCTGGAATCAGCACCATGCATTCGTACTCTGGTCCGAGCTTTTGCCCTGACCTTTCGGAGGCTGAAGGTTTACAATTCAGCTCAAAAAAATGTTTTAGAGAAGTTTTATCCAAATTAACTGATAATTTAAATTAATTTTCTAAAAAAATCATAGTCGAAATAAATATTCCAGTCATAATCAACCCATAACCCGTAGTGTTTTTAACTAATGACTGTTTAATCTTTGTTGAGTAATTAACACCAATAATTACCCCTAGAACCATTAAAATTATTACAGGCAGAGCAAGGATAAAATTAATTTGGCCGTAAAATAAATTACTAATTGAAGAAAACAATGAAATGGGTATTTGAATAATTTGACTCATACCAACTGAGATCAAGATTGGCGCCCCTAATAATATCATTGTAGGCATAAATATTAGAGGTCCACCAGAACCAGTTAAAGGTGAACCTAAACCCACAAACATTCCAATGAATAAGTATTTTTTTCTATTCAAACTCAACTTATAGAATGTCTTAAGTTTTGTAATAGTTTGGAACCCTGAAAAGATTGTTACAAAAGCTAAGATTGATTTTAGGTAAAGTTGGGGTATTTCCCATAATAAATAGCTCCCTAATACTGAACCAGGAATACAACCCCCAATTAAAAAAATTATATTATTCCAGTTAAAATTTATCTTTTTAAAATAAGTTATAAAGCCTGAAATACCGGTGAACATGAAAGAAAACATTGCAACTGATATTGCTAGGCTGATATCAATTTCATGATAGTACACTAAAAAAGGTACTAGATATACTCCTCCAACTCCGATTGAACCAATTAGAAACCCAATGCCTATTAAAACAAAAATTGAAATGATTATTGTTGCTAAGGAAAATTCCAACTCATTTTCCTCTAAGAGATTTATATATCAAACATTTCACTGATCAACATAAAACATCTCCTCAGATGGTTTAAGAGGTCTTTTCAGCCAAAGAGGTCGACGCAACCCTTCGGGGCCCGGTGCAGGGCGGGTTTTCTCAAGCCAACGCCGATAGACCTCGGTGGATTTCG
>OCVP010000474.1_pt1 | contig 18396 bp, 15 predicted proteins | sample 1539171 | NCBI WGS metagenome assembly OCVP01 (sample SAMEA51879418, study PRJEB22527) | metagenome
GCTCACAACCTTCCATCTGATCAAATAGATGCAATTATTGTTTCATTGGGGTTATTGCGCGTCGGAGATGCACCAAGAGAACGAATTTTCTGTGAGCCTCGTTGGCGCGGATTAATGGCCTTAATTCTTAATGCGGTAGCCAGTATCCATAAAAGTCGGCCAAAATCTATTGGGGCGAGTATTAAGGATATACAATTACAACTTGGCGTCTTTTTTGAGGAAAGTAGCTTAAAGCTGGCAGTAGAAATAATGATTTCTGAAGAGCAAATTTGCGCAAATGGTAGCCGGTTTTATTTACCATCCCATAATATACATATTTCTGAGAAAGAAAAAGCTATCCTGAAAAGGGTGGCAAATATTCTAGCACCAGATGGTGGTTCCCCTCCAAGTCTACATCAGGCAGCTCAACAAATTGGAACGGAAGTTTCTGCGCTCGAAAAGGCCTTGAAAATTGGTATAAAGCTTGGTGATTTTATCCTGGTTGGAAAAAATCGCTATGTACCTTCAACCTTTGTAATAAACCTTAAAATCAGTGCGGAGAAACTAGCTTCCAAATCAGTAGATGGGCTATTTTCAATAAGCGATTTTCGAGACGAGATAAGTATGGGCAGAAATTTTACTATAGATGTACTAGAATATTTTGACCAGGTGGGCTTTACTATACGAGAGGGTAACTTGCGTCGCTTGCGGCAGCCCACTTCAAACGTTTTGGGAAAGAAATAAAAATATGTGGAAGAGGATCGCACCCTGGTGGGGCGCCTAGACTTCAAATCTAGTGAGAGGCGTACCACGTCTCTGGTGGGTTCGACTCCCACGCTCTTTCGCCAAATATTTTTATTAATTTGTAGTCAAAAATTTAACTTAAGAAGAAACTTTGGTTATTGGCTTTTTAATGGCTTTTAAAGTATTAGCTTTCGACCTGTATCTGAGCTGGTTCTTTAGTCTCTATAACTTGGCCAATTACTGCACAAGGTACAACACTATTTTTTTTAAGGTCGTGCAAAAGTGTCTTAAGCCGGGCTTTTGGTACCGACATCAGTAAGCCACCTGAAGTCTGCGCATCTGCTAACAAGAGTTGAAAGTTATGGCTTATGTCGGCCGAAAATGTTGTTAGTGGAGCTGCAGTTTTGAGATTGCGCTCAGTACCTGATGGGCAGAGGCCTTTATCAAGGAGATCCCCTACACCTTTAAAGAGGGGTATTTGAGAATAGAACAGCTTGGCACCAAGTTTTTTTTGATTAGTAATTGAGGATGCTTTCAGCATATTACCAAGATGTCCAAGCAAACCGAAACCGGTAACATCAGTAGCAGAGTCTATATTATTATCTATCATTACTGAGGCTGCAGTATTATTGAGAGTGGTCATCGACAGGATTGCCTCATCCAATCTGCTGGAGGTTAAGTATCCTCGTTTGGCGGCTGTAGTTAACACACCTGTGCCAATCTTTTTAGTTAAGACTAAATAATCACCTTCTTTTACCCCAGTATTATCGATGATTTTGTCTGGATGTACTACGCCTGTCACAAAAAGACCAAATTTTGGCTCTTTATCAACAATTGAATGGCCACCTGCAATCGAAATTCCAGCTTTGCTACAAATACTGGCTGCGCCTTTTAGAACGGCACCGAGCTGATCTACGCCTAATACTTCAACCGGCCAACTAACAAAACTGAGGGCACTAATCGGCTTTGCGCCCATGGCATAGATATCACTAAGGGCATTGGTGGCAGCAATCCGCCCATAATCAAATGGATCATCAACAATCGGTGGGAAAATATCGACGGTCTCGACTAGTGCTAGTTCAGCAGAAAGTTGATAAACTGCAGCGTCATCAGATCCAGCGTGGTCTACCAATAAATTTGGGTCATCCGCCTTGGGAAGATGGGCTAGCGCTTGGGCTAGATCAGCTTGTGCAATCTTTGCAGCGCAACCCGCCGATTTTGCCATGCTGGTCAGAGAGGGTGCGGTGGACATTGTCTTTAACCTTTCATAGCGACTTTAAACTAAACTAATTCTGGATCATAAACTTGAAATTGCCTATCCTTAAAATCCTGTGTCATGGGAATGTAGACATTTTGCCAGCGTGTTGCAGTAATACGCAATAGTAAAAGTTCATATATTAAATAAAGATAAGATATCCTTAGAGCGGCAATTCTTAATCTTATATCCATTTTCGATAATGTCGTTTTGGCCTTACCAACCTGCTGCGGACGTTCCTGGCAACGGACCCTCAGACCAAAAACGAGGTGCCATAAGGGACATCTCGACGATCTGAAGCATAACCTTATCTTTGGAGGTGAGAGATACAGCTTCAAGTAATAAAAGAAGCCGCCCTGCTTTGGTTTTTTCCCAAAACCACTCTCCCATTAGTTCTAAGTCATCGATACTGTCGCGGTGGGTGCGTGTTTCGGTGTAGTAGGCTTCCAGATCCTCGACTACTAGTTTCAGAAGTGGAATTGCAGGCATGCCTTTTCTAGGACTTTTTGGAATTTCTCCGTCGAGAAAACTAGCAACGAAGGGCGCTAACTCTTCGATCGCAAGCCCGCTGGCACCAACTGTTGTGCGCCCCCGCGCTGCGATTGCGGCGGCGTAATCTGGTCTTAAAGCCTCCATTTCGTTTCTGACTTCGGATAGAATAACATCTACATCGCCAATGTCACTTACATTCAGAACCAACTCAGGTGGTAGCGCATAGCCCATGCGCCCCTCCTTAACAGGAATAATTTCCGGGAAATCTTCGATGACAGGGCCGCCGCTTGCCTCTAGTAATTCGAATGCTGCACGAATTACTTTTTTCTGAAATTCTGGGTCGTTAGGCTTTCCCATGCTTCTTCCCATTGGAAAATCCAAGAACAAAGAACGAGGGGGGCGAATTACTTCAATGTGTTCTCTTACGAAACCTACCAGTATTGTTGATAAACCTTCTGATTCAAAATAATGAGCCAGCCCGCACACGGCGCGCGTGCAAAACGGTCATATGGGTATTAGAAAGACCGTGTTTACACCTTCCTCCTTCATTTGAGCCGCAACTGCTCGTGCTGATTTTTCCATCGTCACAGGATCTGCTGCGCCCATAAAAGAATAATGCTCGTCTGCAACTGAAGCAATTTCTCCATCTGCTGCCATTTCTTCTAGTCTGTCGAGTGGTATAATTGTGTTTAGATCTTGTTGCCATGCAGATCTGTCAAATTCTACAGCGACGTGTGTCATTACCAAGTCACGGTCAGTTTTGCGAATGGTCCTTGAATCCTTTGCAAGCCAAGAAAATGGCTTGTCTCCTCGTCTTGAAACGGCTGCTGTCGAAACGATTGATACACGCCGCTCATTGGCCGGTACTGGTTTTGTCCATGAATAATTAGTTGGAACTGTAAGCTCAAGATTTGATATAAAGCGTCTGCCGACAGCTGGCATTTCGGAAATTTTGGTCAACTGATATTTCCCATGTTGGAATAGCAATATTTTAGTGTCAGACTGAATTATTTAGGTATGTTCAGCAACTAAAATCTACTTAATTGTTAATTAAGTTTATCTGAATATTTGGTAAGAGAGTTTTAAAGCCCCATTCTATCAGCGATGCTTACCATTCTATACATTTCCCTCAATACAGGTTTTTCGATCAATTTTCCATCAATTACAACAAGACCAGTATCTGCTTTTTCAAATTCAGCAATAGTCCGTCTTGCACGAGTAATTTGGTCGGACGATGGTGTGAATACTTCATTTAGGATAGGAATTTGTTTGGGGTGTATTGAGCCCTTACCAGAGAAACCGAGCATACGTGCTTGCTCGGCGGCTACTCTCATACCATCGAGGTCCTCTAAATCAAGATACGGTACATCTATAACGTCTAGACCAGCACTAGCTGCTGCATGAACCACCTTTGAACGTGCATAAAGCAAAGGTTCCCAAGCCATGTCACAACGTAATTCAGGCGCCATATCAATAGCACCAAAAAACATAGCATCTATTCGAGAACTCGAATGGGCAATTTCGTAGGCGGCTTCTAAGCCCTCATTGGTTTCAATGATGACGTGTAGCCGGGTATCATGCCCTGCTTCCGATAATAATTGATCCAACATTTTTACTTCGTCTGGGCTCCGCACCTTTGGCATCATAAGTGCGGGAGGTGGGGTTTTGGCAGATAAGATGGCACTTACATCCTCAATCCCAAATTTTTCCCTCATTGAATTAATACGAACAATGCGTTCAACACCATCATTGGGCTGTGGTTTACTAAATAGAGCTAGGGCTTTTTGTCGAGCCTCTGCCTTATCCTTTGGTGCGATACCATCTTCTAATTCCACACAAACAATATCTACACCACTGGAAAGGGCCTTGGGAAACATATCAGGTCTAAGTCCTGGCACAAAAATGAAACTTCGACGTGGCTGCATGGAAGTATTTTTAATCATTGGTATTTCCTATTTCTTTTCAATAATTTCTGGTGGGTTAAAAGCAGTTATATCTTGAACAGGGCCGTCATATTTTTCGATTTCAGCTAGACAGCTATGAGCTGCTGGGCCTTGGCCCAGCTTTGAGGTGCCGATATCAGGTGATAACACATTAGGGTTCCCATGCTTACACATGCTTTTAGGATCATTAGGCTCAGCAGGATCATACCACGAGCCAGTGCTTATGATAACCACTCCTGGCATAACATCAGCTGTGATGTTTACTCCACATAGACAGGAACCTCTACCATTGAATACTCTAACGATGTCACCCTGAGTAATACCGCGAGATTTTGCGTCATCGGGGTTCATTTCTAATGGCTGGTGGCCTTTTATTTTTATCGAGGAACTCAAAGTCCCGTTATCCATCTGTGAATGGAGCTTTGTCTTAGGTTGGTTTGAGATGAGATGTAGTGGATAGGCTTTCTCTTCTGCGCCTAACCATTCGTCTGGTTCCATCCATGTCGGATGGCCCGGGCAGTCATTATAATTAAAACTATCAATGGTATCAGAAAATATTTCAATTTTTCCACTGGGCGTTTTTAAGGGATTTTTGTCAGGATCTTCAAAGAAATCTGATAGAAAAATGCGGTCTTCTTTTAAATCGGGTGATTTATAGAAGCCGGCTTCACGGAAACTTTCATAATCGGGCATTTGAACATTTAATTTTGCAGCTCGCTTACATGACTGTTCCCAAATCCATTTTTGCCAGTCTTCTGCAGATCTGCCTTCGGTAAAAGAATCTTCGGTGTCCATGCGGCGCGCTATTCCGGCAAAAATATCATAATCGTTCTTAGCCTCGCCAACAGGTTCAATGGCCTTGTCCATCGAAATCACAAAAGGATCACGAGGTGTCATTCCAATATCTTGCCTTTCAAGCGTGGTGGTGCAGGGAAGGATTATATCGGCATGCCGCGCTAGAGCATTCCAGCACCATTCATTTACAACGACAGTCGAAGGTTTCTCCCAGGCTTTTCTCAATCGACCAAGATCTTGATGGTGATGAAACGGATTACCTCCGGCCCAGTAGATCATATCAATATCTGGATAAGTGTACTCACGACCATCATAATCAAACTTCTGGCCAGGATTCAGTAACATATCGCTTACCCGAGCAACCGGAATGAAATCAGTTACTAAGTTTTTCCCCTGAGGAAGGGGAGCATATGGCATTTTGAAAACATTGTTGCCTAGGTAATTTGTTATAGTATAGCCATAGGCTACTCCACCGCCAGGTTTGCCCATTTGACCAAGCATTGCAGCCAGAGCAGTTACTGCCCAGAAAGGCTGCTCACCATGCTGCTGGCGGGTTAACGACCAACTTACTGTAAGCATAGTTCGTTTCTTAGCCATCTCGCGCGTCAAGGAAATAATGTCTTCTTCAACCATACCGCTGATATCAGCGGCCCACGCAGGTGTTTTGGGAACGCCATCTTTCCGGCCAAGCAAATAGGCTTGAAATTTTTCAAAACCCTCGGTGTATTTATTGAGGAAATAGTCATCGTGCAAATCCTCAGTAAGCAACTGATAGGCCATAGCCAGCATTACAGCTACATCGGTATTGGGTCGCAACGTATACCATGCTTCGTCAATATCTGATTTTACATCAGAGCGACGTGGGGACAGATTTATAAATTTTGTACCAGCTGAGGCAGCCTCTATTACCCCGAGCCGTTGGATGTGAGCACCAGTTCCACCGTTGCTGATCTGACTATTAAATGCAGGCAATCCCCCAAAAGCCACCATTAACTCAGTATTTTCACAAACAGATTGCCAGCTTGTTTGCAAAGTCAATAATTCCATTAAATTACCGCCCAAAACATGTGGGATGATGACTTCAGCGGCCGCATAACTATAAGTGTTTTTCGATGAGGTATACCCGCCGATCGAATTAAGGAAACGGTGAACCTGGCTTTGAGCATGATGAAAACGGCCCGCGCTCGCCCATCCGTATGATCCGGCATAAATTGCCTGATTACCCTTTGTTTTGATGACGCGCTTTAGTTCATCTGCTACAAGTTTTTCAGCCTCATCCCAACTTAATGTAATGAAACGTTCACTACCCCTTTTATGTGTTGCTGTTCCGGGCCCACCTGTCAGCCAACTCTCACGTACTGCTGGTTTGGTTATCCTTGTGCGATCCTCAAGTAAATCAATTATTGATGGACCAATTGGCGATGGATCAGGATCTTGGCTGAAGGGATTAAGTTCTGAAAGCCGTCCATTTTTGACTACAAACTCATAAACTCCCCAATGTGAACTAGTGAGTCCCATAATTAATTCATTCCAGTTTTGTTGGTAATATCAAGAGTTATACTTTCCTGTAAGTCAAGTTTTGCCATTTTAGATTTTTTCTTATTTTTGTCGTAAAAAGGTAAAGCAATAATCTTACAGGTATGCTTAGAGCTATCCAAATTGCCAATATAATAATTTTTTCCTATGTGATCCTCTGCCAAGTTAAATCTGACATAACCAATTCCTGCATTGAATTCAGGTGAATAGGTGCCCGTCGTTACATATCCCACAATATTTTTGCCATCATGAACAAAATCACCACCCTTCGGTGTATAGCTCCGTGCTAGCATCCCATGAATTCGGTTGCCCGTATTCCTCTTTTTAAGGGCTTCGTATCCGATGAAATATTTTTTATCTCGATCGACAAATCTACGAAGTCCCGCTTCATCGGGTGCCATGCTTGTATCAAAATCACTGCCGCTATCTAGAATACCTGCCTCTATTCTGCGAATATTCATAGCCTGCATACTACTGAAAACCATTCCATATTTTTTACCAGAAGTGATTAGCTCGTTCCACAAACGCACGTAATCTGTATTTTGGCCAAGTGTGTATATTTCATACCCTAATTCACCAGTCCATCCCGTTCTAGATATGAATACTGACTGTTCCCCAATTGTAAAAAACCCAGCTTTAAAATATCCCATGCAATGATCGACACCACCATTTGTGGCTAAATTCATGACTGCAAGCGACTTTGGCCCTTGCAACTGAAGGACGCGCGATTGTGGGTCAGAAATTGATACATTATAATTATGTTTATGAGCGAGAAACCAGGTATCTAGGTCACCATCAGGATGCACGAACCAATACTTTTTATCATCGAGGCGAAATAAGATGCCATCCATAAAAAGGCCACCTTGGTGGGTGCAGGCCAGCGTATAGTGTCCGCTACCAACTTTCAGCTTGTCGCTGTTGCGAGTAAAAATTCGGTTTAAAAACTCTACAACATCTGGTCCGCTTATCTCGAGGGGTCTTTCAGGAACATCAAAAAGGGCAGCTCTATTTCGCAACGCCCAGTACGCTTGCTGGATGTCTTCTCCATTGTAGTGGACAAAAAATCGGCCAGCCGCCAATCGCAGAATGGTATTTCTGTTAGCATAGCACTCGTGAAAAGGTGATAATGAATTACTACCTGTATAAACAGGATGCGCATTAGCTAAATTAGGGAGGGCTAGCCCAGGTTTAGTCATCATGAACACCCTTTGTCATGTACGAAACAGAGTTTGTTTCCGTCGAGATCTCGAACATAGGCATAGTATATATTTCCATCCGCAGGTCGATAACCTGGAGCGCCCTCATCCTTTCCTCCTGCATCAATACCTGCTCTATGACAGTTTGCTACGATTTCAGCGGTTTCTACCGAAAATGCGATCATAGTCCCGTTTCCAAAATTTGCTTGGTTACCGTCAAAGGGTTTGGTTATATAAAATTCAATATTTTCTGGCTTGTTTACAAGAGAGTAAGCAGCAAAATCGTTACTAAGTTCTACACGGATCATATTCATTTTTGGCATTAATTGATCATAAAATTTAACTGCACTTTCCAGGTTGTTTGTCCCAACCATCACGTATGCAATCATTTCTTAATTCCTCTAACAAGCATTAACGCTGGCAAGTTTCGTAATTTTTGTTTTGCCATACTGGCACCTCTATTCGATCAAGAGGTGGTTTCCCTAGAACAGAGTCACTAAGTTTTTCGGCAATCATTATGGTGGGACTGTTTGTATTTCCATTGGTTGCCGCAGGCATGATTGATGCATCTATAATTCGTAGCTTTGAGATGCCATGAACCAAACCATTCGGATCGACTACTGCTTCGCGGTTGTTACTAGCTCCCATACGAGCAGTCCCGGAAAGATGCCATTGTGTATTAAGTTTTTCTTCAAGACAGACATCTAACTCACTATCTGATTGTGCGTTGTTGTTAGGATAAATTTCTTTACCGCAAAATGGCTTGAACGCAGGTTGGTTCACAATCTCGCGCACAATCCTTATGCCTTTGCGTAAAAGGTCACGATCGCGAGGGTCCTTCAAATAATTTGCTAGAATTCGTGGTGGTGTTGCGGGATCAGCATTCCGAAGAGTGATATTGCCTCGACTGAAGTTACGCATCAGTCCAACATGGATTTGAAAAGCATGCTCAGGTAAAGGTTTCCATGTCTGGTCATCTACTGCCGCGGGTGAAAGCGTTAATTGAATATCAGGATATTCAACTCCGGCTCCTGATCGTACGCAGGCTACAGCTTCGAATTGATTTGAAGCACAGATACCATCACGGCGTAAGATCCAGCGCATCCCAGCTAATGTTCGACCAATGAGCCGAGTCTGGGGCCAAATAGAAACCGGCTTTAGGCATTGAAATTTGAGGACAAAATCAGGATGATCGTTAAGATTTTGGCCAACGCCTGGCAGGTCGGCAACAACAGGAATGTTATGTTCCTTTAGATGTGAAGCGGGGCCTACTCCCGATAACATCAACAACTGTGGACTGCCAACTGCACCTGCACTTAGAATGACTTCTTGCGATGCCTCAACTTTAATGGTCTCTCCATTTGCTTTCTTGTAGCTAATACCAATAGCTTCATTGCCATTAAAAAGAATCTTTTGAACTTGCGCATCGGTTATAACTTTTAGATTTTGTCTTGGTCGGGCTGGATCAAGATAGGCCTTTGCCGTGCTGTTTCTCTCGCCATTATCGATGCTCATATCAAAAACACCAAAACCTTCTTGGCGATACCCGCAGATATCATCGGTGACTGGATAGCCTGCTTCACTACCAGCGTCGAGAAATGCCTTATATAAAGGGTTTTGAGGTTTGGGCCTGTGAACTGCTAAAGGACCATTACCGCCCCGATATTCGCTCTCACCTCCAGAGTAATTCTCAAGGCGTTTGAAATAAGGCAACACGTCTGCATAGCCCCAGCCCTCGCAGCCCGATTGTCGCCACCCCTCAAAATCTAGTGCATGACCTCGAATAAAGCATAGCCCGTTTATAGATGAGGACCCGCCCAGTGTTTTGCCACGATCATGGGTGATTGTACGTCCCCCCAATTCAGGTTCAGGTTCACCTTGGTAGGCCCAGTTATATTTGGTAGTTTGGAGATTTTTTAGAACTGCAGCTGGAATTTTAAGAGACAAAGCATTGTTTTTTGGTCCAGCTTCAACGAGAAGAACACGATTTCTACCGTCTTCGGTGAGACGATTTGCTAGCACACAGCCAGCCGAACCGGCGCCAACAATTATAAAATCATACTTCATTAATTCTCTCGCAATTCGTAAAAACAGCAGTTAACAATTCTACTAGTTAAAATAAGCTTAATCTAAAACTGACCCTTTGACAATTAACTTACCAATAGTTAGTTTACATAAGGTTTGCATACAGGCATGAATGATTAATGGAAAAATGGTCCACGATAGCCTTGGCTCGCTTTGCTTGCCTCTATGCAGGGGCTATTTGGGGAATTTTCTGGATCCCAGTGCGCGCCATCAATGATGCTGGTATTCATGGGTTATGGAGTTCAACCATTTGGTTCGCTGTTCCTACGATACTTCTTTTGCCAGTAACGATCTTAAGATTTAAATCAATAAAAATTGCAGGCATTAGTCTTCAAATTACTGCCATTCTTTCGGGTGTTGCTTTGCTCTGTTACACGCTTGCATTTCTTTACACTGACGTTGTTCGTGCAATGCTCCTTTTCTATTTGACACCTGTTTGGAGCACATTATTGGCAGCCATAATTCTTCACGAAACCATTACATGGCAGCGCATTCTTGCCATAATTCTTGCAATAATGGGGATGTTGATCATTTTCGGTTTGGGGCAAAACTTTCCCATCCCTAAAAACGTTGGTGATTGGTTAGGTATTCTTTCTGGAATTATATGGGCGATTGCTACCATTCGTATACGCAAGCATGAAGGACATTCAGCGGTCGATATGACAATCGGCTTTTTTTTCTGGAGCTTGATTGCTTCTCTCATTTTATGTTCTTTTTTAGATGCTAATCAATTTCCATCAATTGAAAAAATATTTGGTATTCTACCTTGGCTTTTTGCTTTTATGGCTATTTTTGTTATCCCGGGGGCTTTTGCGTCATTGTGGGGCCCAAAGTACGTCAGTCCAGGCCTTGTTGGCTTACTAATGATGACTGAAATAATCTTTGGGTCTATCACAGCTGCACTATTTGCCAATGAGCCGTTCGGTATTAGAGAAAGCCTTGGTATTATCTTGATAATATCGGCAAGTGTGCTCGAACCATTGTCTGAGATTATTAGAAATCGATCTGTTAAGAATAGTTCTGCTGACTAAGCAAACATTTATTGAGGTCGAAATAGCTCTGGACCGAGGGCGATCTTAGCGATGGTTTTGATTTTCTCGCGAGCATCTTTGTGATGTTTTTCTTCGTCTAAAGATGCCCCTACAAGATAGAGTGTAGTAAACTCAAATTCATTGAGTGCCTTTTCGCAATCAGGTGTGATGGCAAATAATCCCGCACGCACCCATATGCCATCAATTAAGGTGCCAAGAAGATTGGCGACATCCGGCGCTCTGTCCCCCTCAAGAAAATGCCTAAGTTCATGCGATAAATTACTTTTAATACGAGCATTGTTGGCTGCCTGTACTCTTTGACACATGGCATTGTGGGGAACTTCTGCTAAGAGAGATACCCAGGCTTGGCAGACTTCCCGATTGTAAATTGTTTCTGAAAAGTTTGCGTAAGCAATGGCCCAAAATCTTTCATATGGACTTTCAGCGTGCCGATAAAGACGCAATAGAGACATATTTAATACTGAATTTGAGCGTCTAAAAACAGCCTCAAGTAATGCGCTTTTGTCCTTAAAGTGATGAAGAACAACGCCTTTTGATACGCCGGCTATTTCGCCAACTTTCTCAAGTGTTGTGCCTCGTAAACCATATCTGATGACCGCTTCAAATGCTGCTTGTGAGAGCTCTGTTCTTCTGATTGAACTAATGGATCGCGCCTGCATTTTTAAAATATCACATAAATTAGGACCTTTTTAAGGGATAACTGCACTGAAGTGAGAGGTCAACTCAACACTATTGACTTATAATACTTTCTAAGAGAAAGTTTCTATACCACAGGAAAGTTTTGAATCATCGCTGATAGAACATCGTCGTGTGTTGAAAGGGAGGAATAATGTTTAAAAAGTTGAAAATTGCGGCTCTTGCCGCTTCGATAGTTGCTTTTGTCAATGGAGTGGCTATAGCTGGAAATGTGCCGGAGTCTTCCGATCCTATCAAAGTTATTAAGAATGACTGGACAGGTCAGTTGTTTTCCACAGAGGTAGTCGGTGAGTTGCTCAAGGAAATGGGCTATAACATTGAATATGTGAGTGCTGGTGCATTACCACAGCATCCAGGAATCGCTCAGGGTAATCTTCATCTTCAAACGGAAGTTTGGACCAACAATGTTGGTGATCTTTATCCTAATTTTGTAGATAAAGGAGAGATTGTAGTAGTTGGCGATCTAGGTCTCGATCCTAAGGAGGGTTGGGTCTATCCACCATATATGGAAGAGAAATGTCCAGGTCTTCCAAATTATATGGCGCTTTATGAATGTCAGCAGGCGTTTGCTACAGCTGCAACTTTTCCCAATGGCAGAGTTATAACTTATCCAGCGGATTGGGGTACTCGTTCCCGCGATCTAGTGGCGAGCCTTGAAATGCCGCTTGAACCTATTCCAGGCGGAAGCGAAGGTGCTATGATGGCTGAATTGAAGTCAGCTTATGCAGCACAGGATCCAATCCTGATGATGATTTGGCAACCACACTGGATTTTTGCCGATCTAGATTTGAACTTTGTCGAATGGAATCCAGTAGACGGTGAGTGTGTTGAAGAGACCCAACAAAAAGAAACTGCGTGTGGCTTCCAACAGGCTGCTGTTCACAAAGTAGTCTGGGGCGGTTTTGAAGCAAAATGGCCGGCTGCATTTAAAATGGTTTCGAATTTCAAACTCACTAATGAGGACGAAAACTGGGCTATTTTTGAAGTTGATAACAACGGGAGAGATGTTGAGGATGTAGCCAAGGAATGGCTGAAAACGAATGAGGCTTTGTGGAGGCCTTGGATCGAAGCTGCGATGTAATTTGGTTACATACTTAGAATTTGTTCGAACGGCAGAAACTTCTGCCGTTCGTTACTTCTTATAAAATTTTAATGTAATTTAATTTGCATTATGGATTTGATCTGTGTGTAATCAGATTTAAGCACCTCTGTTAGTGGGTCAAGTTTTATTGGGAGGACGCCGCGTGGAGAATCATGATGCCGGTCAAGCTGTAAAGCTCTCATGCCGCAACGTATGGAAAATTTACGGTGATACTTCTGATTCATTTTTTATGGATGGAAACGGCAACGTTGATGATACGCAGGCACATGTAAAAAAAATCCTGAAAAGTGAGCACATTGTTGCCAATGCTGATGTTAGCTTTGACGTTTATGCTGGAGAAATTTTCGTTATAATGGGCCTTTCTGGCTCCGGTAAATCAACAATCGTCCGTTGCCTATCTAGGTTGGTTGAACCAACAGCTGGTGATATCATTCTTGATGGCGAAAATTTACTTGAAAAATCAGCAGAAGAGCTGATTGAAATTCGCCGTCACAAAATGGGTATGGTATTTCAGAGCTTTGGTCTTATGCCGCATCTTAACGTGATTGATAATATAGCATTTCCATTGAAGCTTCAGGGTATCGAAAAGGCAGATCGGTATGCTCAAGCTGAGAGAGTTATCGAGCTAGTTGGTTTGCAGGGCCGCGAAAATAATTTTCCAAATGAATTATCAGGAGGCCAACAGCAACGCGTTGGCATTGCGAGGTCACTTGCTGTGGAGCCGGATATTTGGTTACTTGATGAACCTTTTTCTGCTCTTGATCCATTAATCCGGAAACGAATGCAGGATGAGTTTCTTCGTATCCAATCAAAACTTCAAAAATCAATTGTCTTTATTACCCATGATTTTCAGGAGGCCCTACGATTAGCTGATCGAATGGCCATAATGCGTGACGGCATGATTGTTCAAATTGGCCGTCCTGTTGATTTGATCCTTAACCCTGTCGATGATTATGTCAGAGAGTTTACAACCGATGTGCCTTGGGAGTCTGTGCTGTGTGCATCAGACGTTTGCCATAAAACTTCTACATCTGTGAGAGGACTGGGTCGAGTACCTGCAGCTACACAGATCGATAGTTTGCTTGGATATCTTGCCAAGAATGATAAAGGAGTTGCCGTTGAAGCCGAAGACGGCTCGATAATTGGAATTGCTACGGCAAGCGGTGTTCTGGAAGCACTTGCGAACAGCAGCAATGTGCCACCAGCACAGGTCAAAGGAACAAAATGAGTAAGCTTAAACTAGATCCTGGCTTTTTACCTTGGCTAGGTATCATTCTTATTACGTTAGCGTTGATCGTTTTGCAGGATCACCTTAAATGGTTGACAAATTATCCGAAGGATTTGGTCATTCCATTTGATCGTTGGCTGAATTCTGGGATGGGTTTTCTGATTACTTATTTTGGTTGGTTTTTTAGAGGTGTATCCTGGCTGCTTGAATGGCCTATTGATGGTGTTCGCATAGTATTACAATCTTTACCCTGGGCTGTAATTAGTTTCCTGATCTGTATGTTTGCGTTTATTGCAGCGGGTTGGCGGCTCTCTTTATTTGCTCTGATATCATGCCTTTATATGGTAATTATAGGCTATTGGTCTGAAAGCATGAATACACTTTCACTAGTCGCCATTTCGGTTCCTCTTGCCGTGCTAATCGGTTTTGGTTTTGGTGTTTGGGCGTTTCAGTCGCAAGCTGCTAAAAGAATAATAATGCCAATGCTGGATATACTACAAACCGTTCCAGCATTTGCCTATCTTCTGCTAATTTTAATGCTGTTTGGCTTTGGTACAGTCGTAGGGCTCATTGCTAGTATTCTATATTCCTTCCCACCAATGGCGAGAAATGTGATTGTTGGGCTCGGCCGAGTACCTGGTGAGGTCATTGAATCTGGCCTTATGTCGGGTGCTACACACCGTCAGTTGTTTTGGCAGGTTCGTATTCCAAGTACAAAAAGGCAGCTTCTTTTGGGTGTTAATCAGACGACAATGGCATCGCTTAGTATGGTGATAATTGCCTCAATTATAGGTGGTACAGCAGATATAGGATGGGAAGTGCTATCACAAATTCGTAAAGCTCAATTTGGTGAAAGTCTGCTTGCAGGATTGGTTATTGCGCTCATGGCCATACTCATTGATCGTGCAACCTATGGGTTCGCCAAAAATTCTAGTGATTATCAACCGAGATATAGCGCACCTATGTTGCGGTATGGGCTCATAGTTATTGGCGGAACTATGATATTTTTCTTCCTCTCTAGGTTTATACCTGCGCTTGATGTTTGGCCTCGAGAGCTTGAACTTAGTCCAGCGCGCAGCATGAACGAAGGTCTTGAATATATAATCATAAATTACCGGGCGGCTATAGAGACGATAAAGACTATGGCGTTTTTCTTTGTTATGCTTCCAGCAAAAATTGGTCTTCAGGGCTCAGTAAGTCCATTTACATGGGGCTTTGAATTGCAGACTTGGCACTCAGTTTGTTATGCAATCGCTATGACTGGGCTATCGATTTGGTGTGGTGTTCGCTTCAACATGCAGCTCGGTTTCATGCTGTTACTTTTTGCGATTTTCTTTTTTATTGGTCTCACAAAAATGCCGTGGCCAGCAATTCTGATCATCTACACATATTTAGCATGGAAACTTGGAGGATTAACTCTTGGCGTAGGCACTTTCCTCGGGCTAGGCTTTCTTGTTGTAAGTGGTATTTGGCCGGAGGCCATGTTATCCCTCTATTTGTGTAGTATCGCAGTTATACTTTCTTTTGCGCTGGGTTCCGGGCTCGGGATATGGGCTGCACATAATTCAACGGTTTCAGCTATTTTGCGACCGATCAATGATACTCTTCAAACTATGCCGTTGTTTGTCATTCTGATCCCTTTTGTAATGATCTTTAAAATTGGTGAATTCACCGCTCTGCTAGCAATTATTGCGTATGCAATCGTCCCGTCTATCCGTTACACGGAACATGGTTTGCGCAACCTTCCCGAGGGTGTTATCGAGGCTGCACAGATGATGGGCTGCTCTAAGCAGCAGTTATTATGGACCGTAAAGATACCGTTGGCTTTACCGGTTATGATGCTAGGCCTGAATCAAACTATTATGTATGGAATAGCTATGCTTGTTATAGCAGCGCTAGTTGGAACAAATGGGCTTGAGCAAATCGTTTATATAGGTTTGAGCGATGGAAATTTTGGATTAGGCCTCATTGCTGGAATTGGGCTTGCGATTATTGCCATGACAGCAGACAGGATGACCCAAGCATGGAGTTATAAGAGACAAAAAGATCTAGATCTTCAGATCGAGTAGATGGAAGCAACCCGTAATGGAAAACTTGAGAAAATTTTATATAGACGGTCAATGGGTTGATCCAATATCGACCCAAACAATGCAGGTATTCAACCCGGCAACTGAGGAAAAAATTGGTAATGTTGCACTTGGTAATGCCGAAGATGTTGATCGAGCCGTAGCAGCTGCAAGTTCAGCTTTTGGAAAATTCTCCCAGTTCAGTAAGAAAGATCGATTAGATCTCTTAAAAGCTGTAATGATGATCACAGATCGCCGCTTGGAAGACTTAGCTCAGGCTATGAGCATGGAAATGGGTGCCCCGATAACGATGGCAAGGAGTGCCCAAGCAGATGCTGCGATTGGGCACCTCAAGGGGTTTATCGATGCGCTTGAAGATTATGATGAGCGTAGCAAATTAAAAAATGGTGATATTATAGTTCGTGAGCCGATTGGCGTTTGTGGGCTAATTACGCCATGGAATTGGCCAATAAACCAAATTACCTTGAAAGTTCTACCTGCATTGGCAACTGGGTGTACTTGTATTTTAAAGCCGAGTGAATATACCCCGATCTCCGCCATGATTTACGCAGAAATCTTAAATGAGGCAGGTTACCCAAAAGGGGTGTTTAATCTTGTTCATGGAGAGGGTCCAGTAGTGGGGACGGCAATGTCTCAGCATCCAGATATTCAGATGATGTCATTTACTGGCTCAACTCGAGCGGGTACTGCTGTCACGTGTGATGCAGCAGAAACCGTTAAGCGTGTCACACTTGAACTTGGCGGTAAATCGCCAAACCTTGTTTTTGCTGATTGTGATCTTGAAGAACGAGTTATCGCTTCTGTGGATGAGTGCATGTTCAATACAGGTCAATCCTGCGATGCCCCTACACGATTGTTGGTTGAACGTGCTTGTTACGATGATGTCCTTAGTATTGCAAAGCGAGCAGCTGAACAGACAAATGTTGGTAACCCAGCTGAGGAAGGGGACCATATTGGTCCTTTATTTGACAAGCTTCAATTTGAACGAGTTCAGAGAATGATCAAGGTTGGGATCGATGAAGGAGCAACATTGTTAGCAGGAGGTTTAGGGAAACCAGAGGGTATGGATAAGGGCTGGTTTGTTAAACCAACAATCTTTTCAGATGTTTCGAATGACATGAGAATCGCTCAGGAAGAAATATTTGGTCCTGTACTAGTGATAATCCCATTTGAAAATGAAAGTGACGCCGTTGCTATCGCCAATGATACACCCTACGGGCTTGCCGCATATTTGCAGACTGGTGATCCAGATCGTAAAGAACGAGTTTCTGCCAAGCTTAAAGCGGGTGCCGTGCATATAAATGGTGGTGGCATTGAATACGGTACCCCGTTCGGCGGTTACAAGCAATCAGGCAATGGCCGTGAAGGAGGTTTGATGGGCCTTGAGGATTATTTAGAAACAAAAACTCTTCATGGTCTTTAGTGAACCCAGCTCGTTATGGGATATTTCTATCAATACCGCGGACAATATGGTGCTCTTTGTCAAAGAATGGAGTTTCTACGATTGTAGATGAATGCCGACTTCCATCAGGTAGTTGAAGGGTCATTGTTCGGCCAGTCCATTCACCAGGATTAAAAAACCGAGCGTAACCAATTCCCAATCCAAGAGTTGGAGATGGCACTCCTGCAGTGATACGGCCGACTTGGGTTTCCCCGTCGAAGATTATACTTCCTGATGCTGGCGTTGCTGTGCTGCAGGTTAATCCCAATAGAACAGTTCGTTTATCTGCATCTAACAAAGCAGATCGACCAATAAAATTATCCTTTTCCATATGTACAAAATCACCCAAGCCTGCTTCGTAAGGTGTCATAGTTGTGTCCATGTCAGTAGTATTGCCGAGAATGCCGCCTTCGATACGGCGTATCGTCATGGCTCGGGTCGATGAAAACTCCATCCCGAAAGGGGCACCTGCCTCTACCAGATGGTCCCAAAGCCGGAGATGATCTGTATTTTTACCATCACAGTAAATCTCAAATCCAAGTTCATTTGTAAATCCAGAACGTGAGACGTATAGCTTTTGCCCCCCCAGTTCAAAATACCCAGACTGAAAATATTTCATATTTTCGTCAATTTGTCCTGCAGATGCTGTGTTCATAATATCAATCGATTTGGGACCTTGAATTTGAAGCACTCTTGAATGAGGATCGGAAATTGTTACATCAAAGCCATCGCTGTGTGCCATCAGCCATGTTTCAAATGGTCCAT
>OCVP010000477.1_pt1 | contig 18306 bp, 17 predicted proteins | sample 1539171 | NCBI WGS metagenome assembly OCVP01 (sample SAMEA51879418, study PRJEB22527) | metagenome
GCTTTACGCCTGTTGATGTATGCATCCCTCTCAGCAATTGGCTGGATGACCCGTCCCTGGTTCTGGTTTCTGATTCCTCTCTTGCTTTTGGACCTTGGTCTCTTCGTCTGGCAACTGATTGGTTTTTCCAGAAGTGGAGATGCCTATGTCCGCCGGCTTGGAAACGTCGCCTTTATTTGGGGCGGATACACTGCTTTTGCCCTGATCGCAGTATTTTCTCTGATCCTCTGGTGGGGCCTGTTACTGTCAGCCCTGTCTGCTCCGGAGGGTGAGTTGTTCACCGAAAAAATGGACCGGCTTCATCGCTCAGCCTACCAGCTTCAAGTCTCGGAAGATGGCACCAGGCTCAAGATACAAGGTGAGATCACTTTCGGCTTTTCCAACAATTTCCTGCAGGCTCTGAAAGATCATCCAGGACTGAAAACCATCGTTCTCAACAGTCAGGGAGGACATATCTACGAAGCTCGGGGAGCCGCAAAATCGATCCAGGATAAAGGATTGAACACTCATGCCTCCAGGGAATGCAGTTCTGCCTGCACTTTGCTCTTTGTTGCAGGAAGGAAACGCTCATTGGCTCCGGGAGCAAAAATCGGATTTCATCAGTATGCCCTCAGTTTCGGAAATTCCCTGCCGAACCTTGACCTGCAAAAGGAGCAGGAAAAAGACCTGGCATTTTTTCAGTCCCAGGGAGTCAAACTTCCTTTCCTCAACCGAATGTTCCAACATTCCAGCAAAACCTTGTGGTATCCTGAATATCAGGAACTGATCGATTCAGGATTTTTAAATTCTTCGAATTAAATTTACTTTCAGTACCCGTTTGCGGGAACTTCCGGTACCTTCAACCGAACTGGATTCCCATCTTATTTGGAACGGATTTCCTAGAACATGAATCCGGTCCCAGGAAATTGTTGTAAAAAAAGTTATCCTTTCAAAAATAGAAACAAGAAATGCGTACAATCTTGATCTCAAGTTTCACTATCCTGTTGGTGAGTTGTTCTTCGAATTACACCAATATCGACCTTTCAGGAAAGACGTTTCCAACTATCAGCGGATCCTCTCTGAATGGAAAGGAATACACGATTCCTGCTGATTTTTCCGGTGAGAAAATCCTGCTTTTAGTCGGATTTAAAAGGAAATCTCAATTTGATATCGATCGCTGGACCATAGGTTTGGACCAGACCAAAACCAGGGTAAAAACCATTGAACTTCCAGCAACCCAGGGTTGGTTTCCGATTCTTTTCAACGACATGATCGATAATGGGATGAGAAATGGAATCCCCAACGAATTATGGAAGGATGTGATCACGGTTTACGATGACGGAGAAACCGTCCAGCAATTTACGGGAAACCAAAAACCGCTGAACTGCAGAGTGATCCTCCTGGATTCGTCCGGGAAGGTCATCTTCTTTCATGACCGTGGATTTTCTGTGAAGGCACTCAATCAGTTAAGAGAAAAAATTTAACCATATTTTAGATTCATGTCTCAACGATCCGTTTTAAAAACTATCCTGATTCTTATCATCCTGCTTACTATGGTCGGCTGTGGGAGACGAAACACCCATTTTGGGTTGGGAATCGGCATCCAAATTCAACCTCCAAAAGGGGTTCAAAAATCCCTTAATTTGATGTCCTGGTATTCCAGCAGCAGTACCAGTTCCACAACCATGGACAAAGAGGAGTTTCTTGGCACCTCACAGCTCAAGCAATTTATTGAATCCAATAACGATCTATTGTTTGAGGAACTGGCCCGGGGTGAAGGAGAGCATATAGAGTTTTTGGTGAAATCTTTGAATTTCCAAAAACCGATCTCATTGGATATGATGCGGATCCATCTCAACCAGGAAATTCTGGAAACAAATAATTTCCTTGAATTCATCCATAAAAATTATTCCATCTAAACCATGAAAAACATCTTCTGTATCCGGCACGGGCTTGCCTTTCACAACATCAAAGCAATGGAAATAGGAAGTGATGCTTATCTGATGGAAGAATGCTTTGATGCCCCTCTGGTTGAAAAAGGAATTCAACAGGCCAAGGATCTGGGAAATCAATGGAAGGGATTAAATGCTGTCCAAATTGTGTTTGTCTCACCGCTGACAAGAACCCTGCAAACCTGCCAGGAGATTTTTCAAGCCCATCCTGGAGTGAAAATCATCGCCCACGATCAGGTCAAGGAATATCCACAGGGACTGCAAATCTGCAACAAAAGAAGGGAGAAACTTGAACTGGAAAAACAGTTCCCAGGAATTGATTTTTCAGGGTTGGATTCAGAATCTGACGAAATGTGGAGGGATGATCGACTCGAGGAAATTGAAGAGCTTCGTGAGAGAATCGAGCAGTTTAAAACCATGCTCCAGGGATTGGCAGAGACCAAAATCGCGATCGTCAGTCACAGTGCCTATCTGAACCAATTTTTATATGGAACCCTCGGCGATGAATCCAATGCCCTAAAACACTGCCATCCCTACCAACTGGAAATGGAATAGCATTCCCGACTGCAATTGATTTTTTTTGGATTTGCGAAGGAGATCCTGAAGTCTTGAATGATTGATGCCCTCTCCACCAATTAAATACTCTAAAGGCAGATTTCATTGATTCAGGGGATTTGGAGCATTCCCTCGGCTATTTGCACGCAATTCCCCCCAATCCAGGTTTTCACTGTTTTTCCCTCAACCTTTTTTGCTCTTGCGAAAAGAGTGCTTGGGCGCCCCATTTCCACCCCCTGGGCAATTTTCCAGGAAAATTCTCCTTCTTCCTCTTCTTTCAACTCTGACAGTAATCCTGCCAATGCACAGTTGGCGCTTCCGGTCGCGGGATCTTCGGTCACTCCATCAAAAGGTGCAAACATCCTGGAGCGAATGTCGAACTCATCTCCGGAACGAAGATATACATGAATGAAGGGCAAACCTTGAGCATGAAATTGCTTCGAAAAATCCACAACTGACCTTGCTTTCTGAAGAGCTTCGATACTTCTCACTTCGACCATCAGAAAGGGTAATCCTACTGAAGCCACCCTGGGATGGTGGTTCTGGATTTCAATCTCTTCAGCACTCAGGCTTAAAGCCTGACAAACCGATTCCACAGACAATTCCTCCCCAAGGGAAAGCGGTTCCGGTGATTCCAGTTCAAGAAACCAATCTCCATTCTTTGCCAGATCAATGGAAACAGGAACCAACCCCGCTTTTTCTTCAAATACGATCCTGATGGAATCCTGCTTTTCTCCAAGGTAACCGTTGAGGTAGAGAGAAAAGGCCGTTCCTAAATTGGGATGCCCCGCAAAAGGAAGCTCTGAAGTGGGGGTGAAAATCCTTACTTTGCGGGTCTGACCTTGTTCGGGAGGGAAGACAAAGGCGGTTTCAGAAAAATTGAACTCCCTTGCAATCTGCTGCATCTGAACTTCATTGAGCCCTTCTGCTTCAGGCAAGACTGCCAATTGATTGCCGCTAAATGGTCTTGGGGTGAAGACATCGCAGATGAAGTAGCGATATTTCAAAAGCGTTTTTTCAATTAGAGTTGTTAGTTGCCCTGCATTGTATTTGACAATTTTTTATGATTATTGCAAAAAGATAATTCAGGCGGATTCAGTGCATAATGAATAAACTTTATTTTGAAATCTTCTCATATTTTAAGCTATAAACACAAAAAAGTTAGAACTCGATCGGTACAAATTTGAATGATATGCTTTGTTAGGTCTGTTTATTACTAAATCATAAAATTATAAAAGAAATTCATAATCATTGGAGAAAAAATGGGCGAGACCATCAGTTTGGATCAACGCAGGCAGGAAAGTTGGGGAAGACAAGAAAATGAGCAGGCAATCCGGGAAGATCTGGCAGCCGTTCATCGATTAGCCCATCGTTTCGGTTGGGATGACAACATCTTCAATCATTTTTCCTGTGCGCTTCCCGGAGGAGAGGAATTTCTTGTCAAAGCCCATGGTTTATTGATGTCCGAAGTGACTGCGTCCAACCTGATCGTGGTTGATCAAGAGGGAAGAATCACACGGGGAAATGGAACGGTGGAACGTTCAGCCTTACACATTCACGCTGCAATTCATCTGGGTCGTCCAGACGCATTCTGCATCCTTCATGTTCATCCTCCTTACACCACCTGGCTTTCCTCGATGGAGGACAATCAGCTGAAAATGACCAACCAGAATACCATCCGTTTTTTTGATCGGATCGCCTACGATGATGTTTACGAAGGCCTTGCTGTCGCCCGTGATGAAGGTCAGAGGATGTGCCAGGCCATGGCGGACAAAAGGATCATGATCCATGTCAACCATGGAGTGACGGTGGCGGCACCTACGGTGGAGGAAGCTTTCTTTGACCTCTACTACCTTGAACTGGTGTGCAAGGAATACTTTCTTGTCGTTTCATCGGGAGGCAGCCCCAGAGTGATCCCGGATGAGATCTGTAGAAAAACGGTACCCCAATTGGAGGAAGAATACCTGGAAAGCGCTCAACTCACCATGGAAGCCTGGAAACGAGTCCTGGACCGGGAAGAACCTGATTTCAGGAACTGAAATCTTCTGGAAGGTTTAAAGGGGATACCATCCCTTAATCTTTCAAATTCTGGCTTCGATCAAAAAAGGCCCTTTACTGTTTAAGCCCTTTTCCAAAGCCCGGTGGAATGTTTCTGCAGTATCAGCCATTGCTGCTTCCACCCCCATTCCATTTGCCATCTGAACCCAATCCAGGGAGGGATTCTCAAGGTCAAACATGGTCCTTGTATTCAATCCCGGCACCGCTCCAACGTTGAGCAATTCGCCATGGAGGATGGCGTAACTTCGGTTGGCAAAGATCACTGTGGTCACATCCAGTTTCTCCCGGGCCTGGGTCCAGAGGGACTGGAGGGTATACATCGCACTGCCGTCCCCGCTCAGGCAGAGGACCTTGCGGTCCGGACAGGCCACCGCAGCACCTGTCGCTTCCGGGAGCACACGCCCGATGGCTCCGCCGGTTCCGTAAAGCCAGTCATGGGGCGGACAACCCGAGGTGAAGGTATGAAAGTTCCTTCCTGCAGTAATGGATTCATCGCAAACCACCGCATTTTCAGGAAGAAGGTTACCGATCGAAGCCCCTATCGCGTCCCGGGTCAATGCTCCGCTGATCGGTTCCGGCCTTCTGAGTTCCTGTCTTTCCGGTTCGATGTTCTTCGCTCCTACCGCTTCGGCAAGTTGGCGAAGCCCGTCCTCAATGTCATGCTCCGGACCAACGAGCTTATGAATCCGGCATTCCTCGGGCATGAGCAGACTTGGTTTCCCAGGGTAGGCGAAAAAAGCGACAGGTGCTTTTGCACCTGCAAGGATCAGATGTTTGAAAGGTCGGGTCACTTCCAGCGCCTGGTCCACCACATAGGGAATCCTGGTGACTCCGATCCTTCCCGCACCCCGTTCAGTCCGTGCCGCTGAAGATTCACTGTGAAGCACTGCCCCGCTATGTTTTGCAATCCTTCCGGCCCACTCGAGTGCTCCTGCTCTGAGCCCCTTGTTTCCCAGAAGCAGCATCACCGGTTCTCCGGAACGTAATACCCGCACACATTCATCCAAGGCATTCGAATTCACTGTCTCCGGATTTGGAACCGATGGAACGGTTGCTCCAGAAGATGCCTCATTCCAGGCCGTATCAGCAGGAAGGATGAGGGTTGCAATTCTTCCCGGAGTCTTCCTTGCTTCCGCAATTGCCTGTGCACCATCCGTGGAAACCTCCTCGGCATTCCTGGAAGTTTTGACCCAGTCCGAAACCGGGGCGGCAATCCCCTCGATGTCTGAAGTCAGGGGGGCATCATGACGGATGTGGTAAGTCGCATGCTCCCCGACGATGTTGACCACCGGACTTCTTGCTTTTCGGGCATTGTGTAAATTCGCGAGTCCGTTTCCAAGCCCAGGACCGGTATGCAACAGGGTGGCGGAGGGAAAATCACGCATGCGTCCGTATCCGTCGGCAGCTCCCGTCACCACCCCCTCGAACAGTCCAAGCACACAACGTAATCCCGGAACACGGTCCAATGCCGCGCAGAAGTGCATTTCCGAAGTGCCGGGATTGGTGAAGCAGACTTCGATGCCTCCATCGATCAGGGTCCTCACCAGACTTTCTGCGCCATTCATTTTTGTTGCTGACATTCGTTCCCGTATTCGTGTTTTTCTTTAATTTAATCGGTAAAACATTCCATCAAGGAAAAGGGTCATACTTGAACCCTCTGCCTCGAACTTATAACCAATTTTATCTGGAGTTCAGACCCATCCTGCGTCGACGATGAAATCCTGCGCCGTACACATCGCGCTGTCATCGGAAGCGAGAAAAAGAACCAGTCGGGCAACATCCTCAGGCATCAACCTTCCGGGAAGGCATTGGACCTGATCGATCATCTTCTCGGCCTCCTCATCCACCCAAAGCCGTTTCTGACGTTCGGTCATGACCCAGCCTGGAACCAGGGTGTTGACCCGGATGTTGTCTTTTCCAAACTCCCTGGCCAGGGTTCTTGTTACTCCCCGTACCCCATACTTGGAAACCGCATAACCGGACATTCCGGGACTTGAAAGGTAGGCCTGGACGGATCCGAAATTGATGATCGAACCTCCGCCCAATTCCTTCATACCGCGGGCAACCTCCCTCGCTGCAAAAAACTGGTGACGCAGATTCACCGCGATCCGGTCATCCCAGTATTCAACACTGATGTCATCAGCACGATGGCGCTCGTCATTTCCGGCATTGTTCACCAGCACGGAAACCGGACCAAGATCCGAGGCTGCTTTTCGGAGGCATTTTTCCAGCGCGGAGATGTCTCTGACATCACATTGCTCGAACCAGGGTTCTGGAAAATTTTCTTCTTTCAGGCGTTTTTGAAGCCCTTGAGCTGCATCCAGGTCCAGATCGATGAATGCAACCCTGGCCTGCTGCCGGACAAATGCCTCAACGAGGCTTTCTCCAATTCCGGAGGCCCCTCCGGTGATGAAAACATTTCGTCCAGAGAGGCTGGGATAAACGGCGTAGCTCCCCACGGAATTTATTCAGCTATTAATGGGAATGGCGGGGGATCGTGTTGCGGGATTTTTTTTATTTTGCCCCAAGTTCGATGATCCCCCCCCCGGAAAGTTGTCCCACGGTTTCCCGGTAGATCTCCTGCCAAGGGGTCTGGTGTTCAATCTGCTGGGATTCTATGGCGTTCCTGCGCTGATCCAGCTCCGATTCATCAAGCATGACGTCCAAACTACCCTGGTTCAGATCGATCTTGATCATATCCCCGGTTTTCAGCAGGGCGAGTCCACCACCCACTGCTGATTCCGGAGAAACGTTGAGGATTGAGGGGCTTCCGGAAGTTCCACTCTGGCGGCCATCTCCAAGGGTCGGCAATTCAAGAATACCCTGCTTGATCAAGGCATCGGGAGGCTGCATGTTGACCACCTCTGCGGATCCCGGGTAACCGACCGGACCGCAACCCCGGATCACCAGGATGCAGTTGACATCGATTCCTATAGAAGGATTATTGATCCGTGCATGATAATCCTCTGGACCATCGAAGACAATGGCCCGGACTTCAAAAATGTTTTCCTGACCCGGACGGGAAAGGTATTGCTTGCGGAAGGTTTCACTGATGACCGAAGTCTTCATCACCGAGGCATCACACAGGTTCCCCCGTAAAATAACAAACCCCGCTTTTTCCATCAGGGGCTGTTCATAATTCCGGATGACTTTGGTGTCCTTGGTTGGAGTTGCTCCATAGTTTTCACGAACGGTCCTGCCATTGACATTGATTGCCGATTCATGAAGCTTCCCCTGTCCGAGCAAAGCATTCATCACGGCAGGCACCCCTCCCGCACGATGGTAGTCTTCACCCAGGTACTCCCCCGCAGGTTGAAGATTGACCAGCAAAGGGATATCAAAACCGACCTTTTCCCAATCCTGGATATCGAGATCGACGCCCACATGACGGGCAACGGCATTGATGTGGATTGGAGCATTCGTCGAACCGCCAATCGCTGAATTGAGCATGATCGTGTTTTCAAATGCTTCCCGGGTCATGATCTTTGACGGGGTAAGATCCTCCTCCACCATCTCAACAATGCGTAAACCGGTTCGGTAGGCCATTTCCCCACGTTCACTGAGGGGCGCAGGAATAGCAGCACAGCCTGGCAGGGACATGCCGAGGCCTTCCGCCAGGGAATTCATCGTGTTTGCCGTACCCATCGTGTTGCAGTAACCCGGTGAAGCGGTGGCATCCGCAACGAGCTGGATGAATTCCTCCTCATCGATCTCTCCTGCCGCAAGCAATTTCCGAGCTTTCCAGACGATGGTCCCGGAACCGGCACGCTCCCCTCTCCAGTAGCCGTTGAGCATCGGCCCCGCGGAGAGACAGATCGCAGGCAGATCGAGGGTTGCCGCTGCCATCAGCAAGGCCGGGGTTGTCTTGTCACAGCCGATGGCAAGTACCACCCCGTCAATCGGATATCCGAAAAGCACCTCCACCAAACTGAGATACTGGAGATTTCGATCCAAGGCTGCAGTGGGACGCTTCCCGCTTTCCTGGACAGGATGCACCGGAAACTCAATGGCAATTCCTCCCGACTGGCGAATCCCTTCACGAACCCTTTTCACATGATCAAGGTGGGAACGGTTGCAGGGTACGAGATCGCTTCCGGTCTGGGCGATGCCAATCACCGGCTTTCCTGAACGCAGTTCCGCCGCAGAAATACCGAAGTTGGTATAGCGTTCGATATGAAGCGCAGTGGCGCTGGGATCTCCAGGGATGTCAAACCATTCCCGGCTTCTCAGTCTTTTGGTGTTTTTTTGGGTCATGTTCTTTCTCTGGATTGAATGCTGAAATATTTATGAGCGATTTTGGGATTAAGGAACAAATTCACTTTCCTGGCCAAGGTCCAAGCATTTTCGCATAAGCCTGCACACGTTCTAGCCCAAAAGCGGTGGGAGTCATGGACGGCAGACGGTCATGGACATCCAAACCGAGCCGTGCTGCAAGAATCCTTTTGCCATAACATAAAAAATGTTCAATCGACTGCATGACGAAAACGATCACAGGCAAAATCTCCTGATAAATTCGTTCCGCCTCACTTTCTGCTTCGGTAACTCCTTCTGCCATCAGTTCAAAAATCCGGATCTGCCGGTCAACACATTCCGGAGCCGGAACCATTCCCACGCAGCCGGCACGGAGATTGTCGGTCAACTCCAGTCCTCCCCGCCCGTTAAAAACTGAAAGCTTTCCCTGCATGGCCCGGATGACTTCGGCCATGGTTCCTGCTGGTCCTTCACCCTTAAGCAAGGTGAAGTTCGGGTGGCGCTGCTGCAAATCCATAAGCCCTTTTACCGAAAGTCCCACCCCGAGGTATTCCGGAGCATTCTGGATGGCAACAGGGAGGCTGGTGGAATCCATCACCCTGCCGAAAAAATCGAGCCAGTCCGCTTCCGAAAGCCCTTTGACTGGAGGAGGTTGAAGAATCAACCAGTCCGCTCCAGAAGACTGGGCCATTTTTGCGAATCGTATCTGCTGGTCCACGGAATGGCCAAAGACGGTGACTGCCATCGGGACCCTCCCGGAAACTTCTTCAGCCGCCCATTCAACAATCTGGAGCCGTTCCGATTCTTCCAGTTTGGCCACTTCGGTCGCCAGTCCAAGCATCGCCAGACCGTGGGCCCCTGCATCGAGGCAGGCCCTGATCTGGAGGCGCATCGCTTCACGGTCCAATTTTCCCTGCCGGTCAAAAAACGCGTAAAGGATCGGATAGATTCCTCTGAACTTCAAAGATTCACTCATCCTGTCCATTTAGGCATAAAGGTGATCCGACTTTTCAAAGATTGCCCTGCCTCAAGCACGGTTGTTCCATGACCGGCCTCTCCGCGGTCCATCATGTTGAAGGCATCGGTGACATTGCTCACCGGTTCGACACAGAAAAAATCTTCATTCAGCGGAGCATACATTACCAGAAAATCCAGCGGGGCATCGCTTTCCATAAGCATTTCCGCGTTCCATTCCGGCCACTCGATCTTCGCTTTTCGATTCCATCCTGTGAAAGTATTGTCGATGAATCCAACCTCAGGCATCAGCCCTTCTTTGATATTCCGGTCGGTGGGCAAAGGATCCAACCTTAATGGCATCACTTCGTCATCATTGATCCAGATGCGTTCACATTCGGCGGTCACCCTGGAGCGGGGAGTCCTGACAAAATAGGGATGCAGCCCAAATCCCGCAGGCATGGAAGACTCGGAAGTATTCCTAAGTTCAAGCTCGACACAAAGATTTTCACCCTCCAGAGAGAAGTATTGCAAAGCCTCATAGGACCAGGGCCACTCATCGGGTGAGTGATGATATTCGAGGGTCGCCCTGTCGGAAGAATGGTCTTTCAGTTTCCAGGATGCTCTCCATCCATGACCATGAATGGTATGTTTTTCCGGTAAAAAATTAAGCGGCAAGCGGTATTCCTTGCCATGAAATTGAAAAACTCCGTTACGGATCCTGCTTGAAAAGGGAAACAACGGAAAACAAGAAAGATCGAGGATATCCCCCTGCAGCCCCTTGTCTCCTGCAGGACGCATCCAATGAAAGGTTTTTCCACCGGTTTCACTGCGGTAGTCTAAGATTGATCCTCCATTTTCTGGATCGAGTTCCAAAAATGTGGACTGACTCTCTAGCTGAATCCTTGAAGCTGAATTGTGCAAAACTTTTTTAGCTGATTTTTAAAGACAATGCTGAATTGATATGTTAAATACCACTTCATTTATGAAACCACGCAGTCAGCCAGTCAAGATAATTTGAATGAAGCCGCCGTTCTTCTCCGGAACAGGAGGGCTGATTTGATGAAAATGAACATTGAACAAGGTCACCATGAATCTGTTTTCTTTGAATGATCAGGTCATCCTGGTGACCGGTTCCAGCCGGGGATTGGGTTGGGAAATGGCAAAAGCCATGGCAGAAGCAGGGGCCACGGTGATCCTCAACGGACGTGACCGGGAACTTCTCTCAAAACGTCAGACCGAGCTTGAGAAGGCAGGATTGAAGTCAGCTATCCAGGCTTTCGATGCCGCCAATGAAAATGAAGTATTAAATGGCGTTCAATCCATTGCAGAGAAACATGGGCAACTCGATGGCCTGATCAACAATGCGGGGATTCAGCACCGCAAACCTCTCCAGGATTTTGAACTTTCAGACTATGACCGTTTGATGGACGTCAATCTCCGTGGAAGTTTTCTGCTTGCCCGTGAAGCGTCCAAGCTGATGCTGGAAAAAAGTTCGGGATCGATTGTCAACATCGCTTCGATCATGGGTCCCCTGGGCCGCAAAACCATCTCCGCCTACACCACCTCGAAGGGAGGAATTGTCGGACTGACCAAAGCCCTCGCAGTCGAACTCGGCCCCCAGGGAATTCGCTGTAATGCAATTGCACCCGGATTCTTTGCCACCGAAATGAACACGGCACTGGTGGAAAATCAGGAATTCAGTGACTTCATTGAAGGAAGGACCCCGCTTCAGCGTTGGGGGCAGCCTGCAGAAATCGCCGGGGCCGCGGTCTTTTTGATGTCATCTGCCGCTTCCTATGTCAATGGCCACGTGCTTACCGTGGACGGGGGACTCTCCAGTCAGGTTTAATTTCAAAAATGGCCAAAAAAACCTTCTTTTACGGTTGGACCGTCGTCGGGATCTGCACCATTGCAATGACGCTGGGATATGGGGTCCGGCATTCATTTTCGGTCTTTTTCCCCCCCATCCTCGAAGAATTCGGCTGGAGCCGGGGAAGCACTGCAGTGATGCTCTCGATCCATCTCCTCTTCTATGGGATCGTCTCTCCTTTCAGCGGAGCTTTGAGCGACCATTGGAAACCGAAAAAGACGATCATCCTCGGTGCTGTCATCCTTGGAATCTCCACTGCGGCCTGCGGCCTGGCAGAGGAACTTTGGCATTTTTACCTGATCTTCGGCTTCATCACCCCGATCGGGTTGGCATGTGTCGGCGCCCCGGTAGTGACACCCACCATCATCAACTGGTTTGCCAAATCCCGGGGACTCGCTTACGGCATCGCCCAGATGGGAGGAGGATTGAGTTTTATCTACGCCATTTACGCGGAATCGATGATCTCACTCCTGGGTTGGCGCTATGCCTATCTCGTCTTGGGTTTGTCGATCATGATCCTGCTGATTCCCGTGATCCTTCTATTCTATGCAGGAGATCCCTCGGAAAAAAATCTCAAACCCTATGGTGCTGAAGAAGACAATGAAACTGAGACAACTACTGATTCCAAAGCCCAAACCGAGGAATGGACTCTGCGGAAAGCACTCAGAACCCATCAGTTATGGCTGATGGTAGCTTCGATGACCCTTTTTTGGGGACTGGGTTGTTACATGGTACTCGCCCATCAGGTCAAGTTTGCTCAGGACATCGGTTACAGCAGTATCTTTGCTGCCTCGATTTTCGGCCTTTACGGATTGAGTATGGTCGCCGGTCAACTCAGTGCCTCGATTTCTGACAAGATCGGACGCGAATGGGTGCTTGTCACCGGATGCATGCTTTCGATCCTTTCGGTTTTTGCCCTGACCCAGGTTCAAGATACATCCAGCAGTTGGCTGCTTTACGTGTATTCCCTGGGTTTTGGTTATGGTTCCGGGCTTCAGGCACCGATGATTTTTGTCGGGGCCTCCGATTTATTTGCAGGCAAACACTTCGGCGCAATCAACGGGATGATCCTCGCAGGCATGGGAATCGGCGGATCTCTCGGACCATGGCTTGGAGGTTTTCTCCACGACCTGTTCGGGAGCTATCAGGCCGCTTTCGGAATCGCGATGCTCAGTTTCGCCCTTTCCGCACTGGCTTTTGTGATTGCTGCTCCCCGGCGAAGGATCGTTTTAAAACCTGCCTGATTCTGATAATATGATTCAAGCTTTCACTTCCAAACAAACCGGATGACATGAAAATCGAACTGGCCTATGGAAAAAAGGGGTTGGAATTCGAGATGCCATCCCAGGCCAAACCCGTGGTCATCCGTAAACCTCCTTTTGAGATTCCTGAAGATTCTACCCAGGTCATCCGAGATGCCCTGGAAAATCCAATCGGTATTCCTTCCCTCGAAGCACTTGCTTCCAAGGCCTCAAGTGCCTGTATCCTGATATGTGACATCACCCGACCTGTTCCCAACGGACTTTTTCTCAGACCTCTGGTGGAAAAACTGGTTGAAGGAGGAATCGCCTTGGAACACATCACCGTGCTGGTGGCAACAGGGCTTCATCGGCCCAACCTCGGAGATGAACTCAGGGAAGTGGTCGGAGATTCCTGGATCATGGAAAAGCTCAAAGTGGAGAATCATGACGCCCGAGACGATGAACAGCATCTGAATCTGGGAACCACCGGGAAACGAGGCACCCCGGTGTTGCTGGACCGTCGTTTTGTTGAAGCTGATCTGAAAATCGCCACCGGACTGGTCGAACCGCATTTCATGGCGGGATATTCCGGCGGAAGGAAAGTGATAGCTCCCGGAGTGGCACATCACACAACGATCCGTACCTTTCACAATGCCCGCTTCATGGAAGACCCTCTGGCAACTTCCTGTAACCTTGAGCAGAACCCCTTGCATGAAGAACAACTGGAAATCGTGAAGATGCTGCAGGGACCGGTGCTTGGATTGAATACCGTGATCGACGAGCAGCGTCAATTGGCCTATGTGTCTTTCGGGGAAATCATCGAAAGCCACCTGGATGCCGTGAATTACGTTCGGGGAAAAGTGGAAATTCCCGTGGGACGTAAATTCCGCACCGTCGTCACCAGCGCGGCGGGTTACCCACTGGACAAAACCTATTATCAGACCGTCAAGGGGATGGTGACTCCTCTGGACATTTTGGAAGAAGGGGGCAGGCTGATCATCGCTTCCGAATGCTCCGAGGGGTTTGGATCAGATGCCTTCCGCAACGCCCAGAAAAACCTGGTCGAACAGGGCCCGGATTCTTTTTTGGAAGGAATTTCCAGAAAACCGATGGCAGACATTGATGAATGGCAGACCGAAATGCAGCTCAAGCCGATGCGTGTGGGGAGCGTTCAGTTATATACCACCGGATTGAATGAGGATGAAAAAAGCATCACCGGCGTTGATTCCATTTCCAGCATCAGTCAGGCCATCAGCAGCAGTGTCGCGGAACAGGACAGTCCCGATGTCGCGGTCATTCCTGAGGGGCCGTACCTCGTCCCTTTTGTCCAATCTCCGATGTAGCTTCATTCTGCCTCGAACTGAGCAGAATGCGGATTGCAGCACAGGCAGCACCGTATCCATTGTCAATATTGCAGACCACCACTCCCGGCGCACAGGAGGACAAACAGGCTGAAAGCGCAGTTTCTCCGTTTCGGCTCGCACCGTATCCGGTGGAGGTGGGAAGCGCAATGATCGCTCCTGGGACCAAACCTCCAAGAACGGTCGGCAGCGCCGCATCCATTCCCGCAACAGCAATCACAACCGGATGCTTGCGGATCTCCTCGACCCTTTCCATCAACCTCCAGATTCCCGCCACTCCCACATCAAAAATCGCCTTGGCACCAAAACCATTGAATTCAAGCGTTCTCAAAGCTTCCCGTGCAACTCCGGCATCCGAAGTGCCTGCGGCAACAACCGCCACTTCCGGAGTATTTTGCTCTACGGGAAAATCGGATTTTTTGAAAAAGGCGGTTTGGGAAACAGGATCATAATCCAGATCCGAACTAACCTCATCAATCAGGGCAGAATGTTTTTCTTCAGAAAGTCTGGTCAGCAAAAGAGGCGCATTGTTGTTCCGGGCTTCTTCCAGAATCGACTGTATCTGTTCCACAGATTTCTGTAGGCAGAAAATCGCTTCGGCCAATCCAATCCTATCGGTCCGGTCCCAGTCGAGCTTGATTTCGGAAGAACTGGAAGTCATGTCTGGAGTTCCGGAATCTTAAAGGCACTTCCACGTTGATAGGCACTGAAACGGACCTTGGAAGAGGGACGGTGCTGAAAACACTCAAGTACCCTTTCTTCAGTCTTTTTCTGTTCTTCCAAATCAAGACCGGAAAGCGTTTTAGGATCCATTTGGATCATGATCCCCTCTTCCAGCACCCTGCATCGAACGGTCTTAGGAGTGAATTCAGACTGAATCCAGCTTTCCACGGAATCAATCGCTTCCAGGTCAGCACGTTCGATCCGAATCCCTGTTTCCACGCGGCTTGAAAGGCAGGGAGAGGAAGGCAGGCGCGACAGTTGCGGAAGACCTAATTCCGATGCCAGTGCCCGCACATCATCTTTATTAAATCCTGCCTCGACATAAGGATGGCGGACCTGATGATTTTGTGCTGCTTCCAGCCCCGGTCGAAAATCCTGAAGATCATCCGCGTTGGTTCCTGAAACCAGGATGCCGGAAGAAAGTCCCGAAAGGGTCTGGTAAAGATTCGTTTTACAGAAAAAACAACGGTTGAAAGGATTCGCACGGTATTGTTCATCCTCAAATTCTCCTGCGTCGACCATTCGAATATCCCAACCCTCCGCTTCAGCCTGAGTTTCAACTCTCAAAGTTGCCGCCTTCGGTACCGCCGGAGAAAGTGCATGGACCAGTTTCACCTGTTCTCGGCCCAGAAGACGGTGGGCAAAACTCCCAAGCGTCATCGAATCCACCCCACCCGAAACCGCAATCGTCAGCTTGCCGTAGTTTTTTATAATTTCAGCAAGCGGAAGAGAATGTTCTGTCGGATCAATCCCGGTTCGTTCCATAGTCTCTCAAAACCTGGGTTTCCAAATATTTCCTGGTTTCCTCTCGTGTAGAAAAGCTTTTGAGCTGGGACAGGTCCTCCATTTCAGCCTTAGCCGTCAAACCGGAAGGCCTTCGGGCCAGTTTGACCCGAGAATCATCGATGGTGATCTCCGATCTTTCCAGAATCTTCCTCGATTCTTCACGATAACGGACGCCCAGCGTGGTGGTCTCATTGAAAACCATCTCCATCACCGTTTCGGAAGCTTCAGGGCGGGCCAGGATCTGCACTGAAAATACGATCCGCCCCTTCTTTCCATAAACCGGCCATTGGGTCACATCCAAAACCCCTTCGGAATCACGGAGATGTTCAAGAGCCACTGCCAGGTCTTCCGAAGTCTGGTCATCCACTTCAAACCGGAGGACCGCAATCCGGTCTTCTTCCGGAGACGTTTCTTCAGGTCCAAAAACAAGAACCCGCAAAAGGTTGCTTTTGGTTTTCAGTTTCCTGCTTCCGAACCCCTGACCTGATGAAAGAAGTTTTCTTTTTATGGTCTCGGGCTTCTGGCTCAATCCACGGCTTTCTGTTAAGAACCTCAGGATTGCCGCACCCGTCGGAGTCACCCGTTCTCCGGTTTCACCATCATCATGAAAATCGAAGCCTTTCAGCAGTTCCACTACTGCGGGTGCAGGAAGCGGGAGTTTCCCGTGAGCGGTTTGGACTTCACCCCTGCCGAGGGGGAGGCTTCCCAAAAACCAGTTGGCCTCATGATATGCATCCAGAATCACCGAGGCTGCCAGCACATCGACCATCGAATCCACCGCACCCACTTCATGAAAAACCACCTCTTCCACATCGATTCCATGAACCAGTGCTTCCGCTTCGGCCAAACATTTGAAAATCCCTAAGGCATTTTCACGAATCTCCTGCTTGATCCCTGACTGGATAAGCCTTTCACGAATTACTTTCCAGGGGGTATGATTCGAGGATTCTGAAGTCCCTTCATCAACCAGAAAGCGCTGTCCTTTAAGAACCCCATCGCTGAAAGCCTTACTTTCTACCCGAAGTTCACCACCCAGCCCTATTTCATCCACGGATTCTTTGATTGCTGCCATTAATTCCGGATTGAGATCCAGAAACGCGGAAGCAAACATGTCTCCCGAAATTCCGCCAACTGCATCCAAATGGATGCTGAGACGATTTCCCTGAGACTGATCAGATTTGAATGATATGGATTCCATAGTATTTTTTGGAATAGCTTAAATCGGCATCCTTAGATGAAAAGACGAAACTTTGCCTTCCCGATTTGAAAATAAACTTCGGTGCCTTATCATTTCCAGAATTCTTCAAAACTTGAATAGAGAATCCTCATGAAAGAATTTCTCATCAAAAAAATCGAATTCACCCTTTTCGAAGTCTGCATTCCCGACATCGGTGCAGATCCATCGGGTTTCGGGGTTTGGTATGAACCCGGCCCTGGAACTCCACAGAAACGGTTTGCCGTGAGGATTTTCACCGATGATGGCCCCGTCGGCGTATACGTCCCTCCCCGTTCACGTGCAACCGTGATCATGCCTGCCGCCATCGCTCTCGCACATTTTCTGATCCGGAAACCGGCTCTGGAACGTGAACGTCATTACCAGACCATGCGCCGTATCACCAAACACGTTGGTGAAGCAGGCATCGGTGCCTTGGATATCGCACTCTGGGATCTGGGCGGAAAGATCACTGGACAACCCATTTCCCAAATGCTTGGAGGACATCGTAGGAAACTTCCTTCCTACGCGAGCACCATTCCGGGAGATGAACACCCCAAGGGGTTGAGCAGTCCGGAGGCTTATGCGGATTTTGCCCAGCAATGCCTTGAAATGGGTTACAAGGGCTACAAGATGCACGGTTGGAAAGAAGGAAATCCTCAAAGGGAATCCGAGATGATCCGGGCTGTGGCAAAGCAGGTCGGAGGATCGATGGACATCATGTATGATGCCGCATGCCATCTCAAAACCCTCACCGACGCCATCCGTGTAGGCCGTGTCTGCGATGAGCATGAACTGCTCTGGTATGAGGATCCCTATGCCGACGGGGGACTCACCATTCGGGGACATCGGGCCTTGAAAGAAAAAGTCCGGACTCCGGTCATGATTGGGGAACATGTCAGAAATCCCGAAATCCATACCGAACTGCTTGTTTCCGGGGCAACCGATTTCGGCCGGGTTGACCCTGATTACGATGGAGGCATCACCGGAAGCTACAAAGCCGCCATGGCCGCAGAATCACTTGGTTATGATGTTGAGGTCCATTCATGCGGACCGGCGATGCGTCAGTTGATGGCAGCCCTTTCCAGAAGCAACTACTACGAGATCAATCTCGTCCATCCTGTCGGCCCGAATCCCTGGCAATTGCCGGTTTACCTCAATGGCTACTCCGACGAACTGGACTGCATCGACCGCGAAGGGATGGTTGACGTTTCCCAATCCCCTGGACTGGGAGTGGACTATGACTGGGAGTGGATTGAGAAAAATAGTTTGGAAAAAATTATTGTTGAATGAACTCTGTAAAATAAACAATCAAAGATCTTCGTAATGAATGTCCAGACCGAAGCCAGGGCCGGATGGA
>OCVP010000481.1_pt1 | contig 18208 bp, 20 predicted proteins | sample 1539171 | NCBI WGS metagenome assembly OCVP01 (sample SAMEA51879418, study PRJEB22527) | metagenome
TGTCCATCGATCAGGTTCGCGATTGGGTGATGAATCGCGACAGTTCGTCCTTGTTGTCGGCACTTCGAACCCGAGAGGTGCGCCCGGGTGACGCGATGCTGGTGCCTTCCGGCCTCCCGCACACCGTTCAGGACGGGGTGTTCGTTTTGGAACTGCAGGAGCCAACCGACCTGTCGATCCTGCTCGAGTGGGATGGGTTCGCCGTCGACGGCTTCTCGGACGGACACCTCGATCTCGGATTCGATACCGCTTTGCAGGCGGTCGACACCAGCGCCGTATCCGACTCGGACCTGGACAAGCTCGTTACTCCGCGCGAGGAGATTGACGTCGGAGCACTGACATCAGCGCTGCCTGCCGAGGCTGATCCGTACTTCCGCCTGCATCGGATTGCCCCGCAGTCCGAAGGGGTGCAGGTGGAGGCTGGTTTTGCGATCGCGATCGCTGTTGACGGTAGAGGCGTGTTGTCTGCCGGTGGCAGCGGTCACGAGATCACCCGAGGTGATGCACTCCTGATGCCCCACGCCGCCGGCGACTGGTCGGTCTCTGGAGACGTAACGGTCATGGTCTGTCGTCCGCCCGATCCGAGGGCACCGGAAGCGCCGCGTTGAGCCCACCGTCTGTTTTCACCAGCCCGGCTGTGGACTGGAGTCTGGCATCTGCGGTGGCGGGGCGGTTCGCGCCGGAGGGACCCCGGATTTCATCGCGGGATGCCCACGATGCGGTCGCCGAGATCAAGGAGCACGCCCAACAGGCCCAAGAACACGTTCGCGACGTCACGGGTCTGATCGCCCACGAGGATCACCGTGTGGCTGTAGTGGATCGTCGCATGTGGATCGATTCCAATCTGCGCGCACTCGATTCCATCTTGGACATGTGGCCGGCATCGAAAGAGCGGCTGGAGGAGTCCTCGACCGTGACACGTGCGATTGGTCCACGCGTGATGGCTGTTCAACTCGGAGCGGCCCTGGGATGGTTGAGCGGCAAGATTCTCGGCCAGTACGAGGCGCTTGCTGACCCTGGGCGGCTGTTGCTTGTGGCGCCATCGATCGTGCAGGTGGAGCGTTCTCTCGACGTAGACAGTCGGGACTTTCGCCTGTGGGTGTGCCTGCACGAGGAAACCCACCGGGTTCAGTTCGGAGCCGTTCCATGGCTGAAAGGTCACTTCACGGGTCTGGTCATGAAGGCGCTCGACGCGTTCGACGAGACCACGCCTGTGGATCGGCTGGGGGCTGTCCTTACCGAAGTGCTGGCGGCCGTTGGGCAACGCCGGACACCCGACCTGATGTTTGCCCTGCAATCGGCCGAGCAGCGTGCGGTCGTAGAAGAAATAACGGCCTTCATGTCCCTGCTGGAGGGGCACGCGGATGTAGTGATGGACGAGGTAGGCCCGCGCGTCATTCCTTCCGTGGACGTTATCCGTGAACGATTCGAGGCGCGTCGGTCGTCAGCCGCCGATGCGCGCGGAGCCGATTCGGTATGGCGACGAGTCCTCGGCATGGATGCAAAGCTTCGTCAGTACCGCGAGGGAGCGGCCTTCGTTCGCGCCGTGGTGAACGATGGGGGCATGGCGGCGATGAATCGGGTGTGGGCCGACCCGGGCAATGTGCCGACGCTTGGCGAGATCCGCGAACCATCGCTATGGCTCGATCGAATGCGCGGTGCTGCGGCATGACACACGTGAGCCCGGAGGCTCAACGTTTGCGGCGCGCGGTCGTTGACTGCATCGAACCCGCCCCGGTGATCGTCGGATGCTCCGGCGGGCCGGATTCGCTCGCCCTGGTCGCTAGCGCGGCCTGGGCGTTGCCGAGCGTGGGCCACGAGGTGCACGTGGTCATCGTCGACCACGGACTCCAGGCTGATTCGGCCCGCGTTGCGCACAATGCCGGGGACGTTGTCCGGCAGTGGGGGATCGACAACGTCGTCATCGAACGTGTGCAGGTCGGTACCCAGGGGGGACCGGAGGCGGCGGCCCGCACAGCCCGCAGGGCTGCCCTCGTGGACGTGGCGTCGCAGCGCGGCATTAATCAGATACTGCTTGCCCACACTCGAGAAGATCAAGCCGAGACCGTCCTCCTGCGGTTGGCACGCGGATCGGGAGCCCGGTCCATTGCGTCCATGACACCATGCGACCCGCCGTGGTATCGACCATTTCTCGATGTGCCGCGCGACGTTGTGCATCGCGTCGCCCGCGAGTACCTCGAGCCACTGGGCGTCGAGGCGTGGGATGACCCGCACAACCACGATCCGGAGTTCACTCGCGTGCGCGTCCGAGAGGCAATGACGCTCATAGAGGAGAGATTGGGTCCGGGCTTCGTTCCCGGACTCGCGCGCTCAGCCCACCTTCTCGCGGACGATGCCGACGCGTTGGAGGCGTGGGCACAGGGAGCATTCGACCGCTGGGTTCACGTGACGAATGACGAGTGCGGCGTCGAGGTCGAAGCGATCGCCGGCCAACCTCGAGCCGTTCGGACCCGACTCATTCGACTGATGCACCAGGCCGTCCTGGAATCGGAGGACTCTCTCGATTTCGACCACGTGCAACATGTGGAAGCGATGATCTCGACATGGAAAGGCCAAGGCCCAGCGCAATTGCCGGGTGCGATCACCGCGAGAGTCGAGTATGGAAGGCTTACGTTTCACCGCGGATCTTCGGGAGAGATGAGTGCAACCTGACAACGTCGAGGGAGACCTCGCCCACGTACTACTGACCGAGGAACAGATCAGCGACCGCATTGCGGAACTCGCAGCCGAGATCGACGAGGCCTACCAGGGGCGAGACCTTCTCCTCGTCGGCGTGCTCAACGGGGCTGTCATGGTGATGGCTGATCTCGCGCGGGCGTTGAGCATTCACGCCAACATGGACTGGATGGCGGTGTCGTCGTACGGATCCGGTACGACGAGCAGCGGCGTGGTCCGGATTCTGAAGGATCTGGACGGGGACGTCGCCGGTCGGGACATCTTGATCGTCGAAGACATTCTCGATTCCGGTCTCACCCTGTCGTGGCTGTTGAAGAACCTTCGGTCGCGCAAGCCGGCATCGCTCGAGATCTTCACGTTGCTGCGTAAACCAGACGCCGTCAAGGTGGATGTCGAACCCAGGTACGTCGGGTTCGATATCCCCAATGAGTTCGTTGTTGGGTACGGGCTCGACTACGCCCAGAGGTACCGAAATCTTCGGTGTGTGGGGACGCTGTCCCCGCACGTGTATAGCAGCTGACGGTCGCCGATGTTCGCGCTCGGCGCAGGGCTGGTGAGCCCCGACCCGGATGCGGGCCGAACCAGGTCGGTTACCGTTAAGAGGTGAATGTGAGGCGTTTCCTGCGAGGACCGATCTTCTGGATCGCGATGGCTGTCATCGCGGTTCTGGTGGGTTCGAGCCTGATCTCGGGCATCGGGGCCCCCGACGAGGTGGACACCGGCGAAGCCATTTCCGACATTACGTCCGGAAATGTCGATACCGCCACCTTGATTGACCGTGATCAAGTTCTGGAATTGACCCTCAGGAACGGTGATGAAGTGCGGTCGCACTTCATCACCGGCCAGGGTGTGGAATTGCAGAACCTCCTGCAGGAGAAGACCGACGCCGGCCAACTTCCCGGCGGTTACAACGTCGTGGTCCCGAGCGAGAACCTGCTGGTCACCTTGTTCATCTCCCTCCTGCCGTTTGCGCTGCTCATCTTGTTGATGGTCTTCATCTTCAGCCAGATGCAAGGCGGCGGCGGCCGCCTGATGAACTTCGGCAAGTCCAAGGCCAAGGCGATCACGAAAGACATGCCTCAGACCACATTCGAAGACGTCGCCGGCTCCGATGAGGCGGTCGAAGAGCTGGTCGAGATCAAGGACTTCCTGTCCGACGCCGAGCGTTTCCAGAAAGTGGGAGCGAAGATCCCCAAGGGTGTGTTGCTGTACGGACCTCCGGGTACAGGCAAGACCCTCCTCGCCCGTGCGGTAGCAGGCGAAGCGGGCGCCCCGTTCTATTCGATTTCCGGATCGGACTTCGTGGAAATGTTTGTCGGTGTTGGTGCGAGTCGTGTCCGAGACCTGTTCGAGCAAGCAAAGGCGAATGCGCCGGCGATCATCTTCATTGATGAGATCGACGCGGTCGGCCGGCATCGTGGCGCCGGCCTCGGCGGAGGTCACGATGAGCGTGAACAGACCCTGAACCAGATGCTCGTCGAGATGGACGGGTTCGATGTGACCGGTGGTGTCATCCTCATCGCGGCCACGAACCGACCGGACATTCTCGACCCCGCCCTGCTACGACCCGGTCGCTTCGACCGACAGATCGCGGTGGAGCGCCCCGACCTCAACGGCCGGTACGAGATCCTGAAAGTGCACGCCAAAGGCAAGCCGATCACCGACGACATGGATCTGATGGCGGTAGCACGCCGCACTCCCGGTTTCACGGGCGCTGATCTCGCCAACGTCTTGAACGAAGCAGCGCTCCTCACCGCGCGATCGGACAAGACATTCCTCGATGACGAAGCCCTCGACGAGGCGATTGATCGGGTGATCGCCGGACCGCAGAAGCGCACGCGAGTGATGGACGAACATGAGAAGACCATCACGGCGTATCACGAGGCAGGGCATGCGCTTGTCGCGGCTGCTCTGCCGGGCAACGATCCCGTGCACAAGATCACGATCATGCCGAGAGGGAAAGCGCTCGGCTACACGATGGTTTTGCCGGATCAAGACAAGTACTCCACCACGCGAAGCGAGATGCTCAATCAACTCGCATACATGCTCGGGGTCGTGCCGCCGAGGAGTTGATCTTTCACGATCCGACAACGGGTGCGGCCAACGACATCGAGAAGGCGACGGCCGTCGCTCGATCCATGGTGACGCAATTCGGTATGACGGAGCGCCTGGGTGCCATCAAGTACGGCCAGGAGCAAAGCGAGGTCTTCCTCGGTCGAGATATGGGCCACATGCGCGATTACTCGGAAGAAGTCGCCGCCGCCATCGACGAAGAAGTCCGCGGCTTCATCGAAGCCGCTCACCAGGAGGCCTACGACGTCCTCGTCAACAATCGAGAGATCCTCGACGCTATGGTCCTCGCGCTCCTCGAGCGCGAGACCTTGGATAAGGCCGAAATCGAAGAGATCTTTGCCGAACTGAAACTCCAGTCGCCGCGTCCGGCCTGGACCGGCTCGGCTCGCCGAGCACCGGGCCCGCGGGGCCCCATTCCTTTTTCACCCGCATCATCGAACGGGCCCAGTTCATCTCCGGCTATCGAGCCGGCCTTGAACGAGTCCCGAGACCCCGACGCTCAGTAGATTGACGCATGGTCATCGATCCAGTGGGCACCGACACCGGTGCCGCGGCAGGGGAGTACGACGCTGACGCCGTCGCCGCCGCGATCCGTCAACTGCTGATCGCCATAGGAGAAGACCCCGACCGCGATGGACTGCGCCAAACTCCGGAGCGTGTGGCACGAAGTTACGCAGAGATGTTCGGTGGATTGCGACAAGATCCCGAAAACGTCTTGACGACGGTGTTCGATGTGGGGCACGAGGAGCTCGTGATCGTCAAAGACATCCAGCTCTACAGCACCTGCGAACACCATTTGCTGCCGTTCTACGGAGTCGCCCACGTCGGCTACATCCCCAACGCGTCCGGTCAGATCACCGGACTGTCGAAACTGGCGCGCCTTGTCGATGTTTTCGCACGCCGGCCTCAGGTGCAAGAGCGTCTCACCACCCAGATCGCTGATGCGATCGTACGGATCCTTCAGCCGCGCGGAGCGATCGTCGTTGTCGAAGCCGAGCACACGTGCATGTCCGTTCGCGGAGTACGCAAAGCTGGATCGATGACGGTCACGAGTGCCATGCGAGGCACTCTGTTGAACGCGGCGACGCGCGCCGAGGCGATGGCGCTAATCAAGGCTCGGTAGTTGTGTCGGCGTTGCCGGTATCCAGGCTGGACCCTCGAATGCCGGTGGTGTGGGGCGTTGTCAATGTCACGCCTGATTCCTTTTCCGATGGGGGCCGCTTCTCGTCGACCGACCTGGCGATCCGGCACGGACTGTCTCTCGTCGATGAGGGCGCCGATGTTGTGGATGTGGGAGGGGAATCCACGCGCCCGGGAGCTACTCGTGTGTCGATCGACACCGAGATGAACCGCGTGCTGCCGGTCGTCGCCGGGCTTGTCGAAGCCGGCGTGACCGTCAGTGTCGACACGATGCGTGCCGACGTGGCGCGTGAAGCGGTCAATTGTGGAGCCAGCATCGTCAACGATGTCAGTGGCGGTAGGTCGGATCCGAAGATGCATGCCGTTGTCTCGGACCTTGCCGTTCCCTATGTGCTCATGCATTGGCGTGGTCACTCGGTCGATATGGACGACAAGGCCGTGTATCGCGACACCGTGCGCGAGGTGCGTCGCGAGATCGAGGAGCAGATCGTTATCGCGACCGCCCAGGGAGTGGATCCGACGTTGATCATCGTCGACCCGGGAATCGGTTTCGCGAAAGAAGCAGAGCACAACTGGGAGTTGCTGCGGTCGGTGGATGCCCTCGCGAGTGGCCAAGCACCGATCTTGGTGGGGGCTTCTCGCAAGAGGTTCCTCGGATCGCTGTTGGCGGGCAAGGACGGTGCCCCGCGAGAGGTGGATGAACGGGATACCGCAACGGCGGCCTTAAGTGCGCTGTTGGCGTTCAGGGGAATATGGGGGCTGCGTGTTCATGATGTCCGTGCCACCGTGGATGCTGTCTTGGTAGCTCGGGCACTGAGGTTCGAGGATTAGGAATCGGTAGGTGAAACAGTGACGGGTGTCGATCGCATCGAGATCTTCGGCATTAGCGGTCGCGGGTATCACGGAGTACTCGAGTCCGAGCGCGTCGCGGGTCAGGATTTCAGCGTCGACCTGATTCTGGGAGTCGATCGCGCGGGTAGCAGGGACAGCCTCGCGGATACGGTCGATTACTCGGTGGTTGCTGAGCGAGCCCACGCGGTTCTCACCGGAGAGCCCGTCGATCTCATCGAAACGGTGGCCGAGCGAATCGTCGATGTGTGCCGAGATCTTCCCGGCATTTCCTTCATGGAGGTGGCGGTGCACAAGCCACAAGCCCCGATAGCCGTCCCGTTTCGTGACGTCGTTGTTCGGATTCGCCGAGAGTTTCGTTGACGTCGATGCGCTACGTCATCGGGATCGGCTCGAACATTGGGGACTCCGTCTCCATCGTTCGGCGCGCCATCGACGAGATCGAGGCGACCTTCGACGTGGTTGTCGACGAGCGCTCGTCGCTGTATCGAACACGACCGGTGGGAGGGCCGGAGCAAGACGACTACATCAACGCCGTCGTTGTCATGCACTGTGACCGCGATCCGGACCGCGTGCTGGCGGGTTTGCAGGAAATTGAGTACGAGTTTGGACGGGTCCGCAACGTTCGGTGGGGCCCACGAACCCTTGACCTCGACATCATCGCCGTCGACGACATGATCTCGGTCGATCCTGATCTCACTCTTCCGCACCCGCGAGCGCACGAACGGGGGTTCGTGCTGGTGCCGTGGCATGAGATCGACCCGGAGGCAACGCTTCCCCACCACGGTCCCATCGAGAATCTGATCAATCGCCTCACGCACGATGCCGAGGACGACTCAAGGATTTCGTCGGCGTCACCGGTTGTCGTGGTGGCAGGAGGCGACCAGGCGCCGGGGACATCAACATGAAGCCGACCTCGGCGCGTCTGCTTCTGGCGGTGACCATCTGCGGTGCAGTCGGAGGGTGGTCCCTCGTCGTTGTTGTCGAAGGGTTGACCGGCCGCGCTCTCGCGGTTCCTGTCCTCGCTGGCTCGGCGCTGTGGCTGTTGGCCATCGCCTTTGTTATTTGGGGGGCCGTGCTTCGTCCGCGACTGGAAGCGCGAATTGACCCCACGAGCCGGCCGGGGATCGATCCTCTTCCCGGACTGGTGGCAGCCCGGGCAGCAGCGATGGCTATGGCGGCGTGCCGCGTGTGTGCTGCTGTCGCCGGCGTCTACTTCGGGATCGCCATTGCGACGGTGGCCGGTGGTCTCGCGACACCGGCGGCATCGCAAGCCTTCTGGGCTTCCGTTCTGGCCGCGAGTGGTTCCGGCGTCGCTAGCGCCGCATCGTTGCGACTCGAGAGATCCTGCTTACTCCCGTCGGGTGCCGACAACGACGATGAGTGACCTACAGTCCTCCCTATGAGTGAGACCTCCGACGTTCCTTTAGAAGATCTGCCGTTCGACGAGCTTCGGCATCAGGCGTTCAGCGTTGCTGAGCATCGGATGGATATCGGCTTCTTCACGGACCTTTTCGGGCACATGCCGGGAATGGTCGCGATCGAAGGAGAGCAGGGAGATCTTGGAGCCATCGGCGGCACCTTCATCGAGACTGTGCGGGCCGTGCGAGAGATGTTCGGATCCGGTGATCTCGACCGCGATACCGAGGCTCTATTGCGCGCTCGCTTCGCTACCTACATCCGCGAACACCAAGACGGATAGGTCTCATCGGTCCGCGTCACCGGTGACGAAGAAGAACGACGCGACCGCTGCGGAGAGCGACGCAACCGGCACTCCCTCGAGTGCGAATTGCATGGCCTGCAGGTGGGCGAAGCTGGGGGTGCGCGCCTTCAAGCGAACCGGATAGACATCCCCATCGCTGACCAGAAGCCACCCGGCGATTCCCAAAGGATTCTGGGTCCACACGTGCACGACACTCTCGGGGCTGCGCAGAGTCTTGGGCAGTGACACGGAGAATGGATCATCGGCAAGGTCGCGAAGCCTCGTTACGCAGTCACCGATGACCGTGGCGCTGAGACGAACGGATTCGACGAGGGATTGGTGGCGCGCGTGAGCGTCTCCGTGCGTGAGAACAGGCGTGCTCCAGTCGACATCGATCTCGTTGTAGGCGAGGTATGGGTCGTCTCGTCGGATGTCCCAATCCACTCCGCTGGCCTGACCGACAGCTCCGGAGCACGCGAACGTTCGCGCGGTGTGGTTGTCGAGTCGTGCCAATCCGTGCAAGTCCGTGCACAGGTCGATGTATTCCCTCCACGAGGTGGCGTGTTGCTGGGCAAGCGAAACGAGCTCAATGATCTGAATGAGCGAGGACTCGGGGAGCGCGTGTTCAAGCCCTCCGATCCGGTTGATCATGGGATGAACGCGTCCGCCGGTTGCGCGTTCTTGCCAATCGACCCACGCTTCACGAAGGGCTAAGGCACCCGGCGCTCCACGGGCGCCGAGGAGCAGGGCACTCGCGCCGATGCGACCTGCCTCGGCGAGAAGCATGCGCGACCACGTGGCCCTTGCCGGCGGAACTATCCCGGTGGCCTTCTCGACGGCGAGTGCCACGCCGAGCTCTGAAGACACACCGGACAGCCAATCGTGTCGGTTCGCCAACATCATGATCTGTCGGAAATCACGCGCTTCGAAGAGCTTTTCCGCGCTGCGATGCATGAGTCCTGGCCGGACCTCGGCCCCAGTGATCGTCCCCGATGCGTCGATGTCGAGATCGATTTCCAAGCCGCCGTGGTTCCCCGGGTGATAGTCACCGAGGTCCAGAGCTATTCGATCCTCGTCGGGCGAGCCGAGATAGCGGGCCATTCCGATGGCGGCCGTGACGTGAAGTGAATCGCTGTCCGTCACCCGACCATCGTTTCACTCAGTGCCGGGGTGGCAGGTGTGGGCGTGCACGGCTCGATCAACCAATCGAACGATCCGAGATCGGGAGGCCACGACGCCAGCGAACGTGACCCCACCGCAGGGGTACTCAGCACATCGAATTGAGAGCGAACCGTGGCGTGCAGGGAAGCACAGGAATCGAGAGCCACATGGGACGTGATGTTGACCGAACCATCGGGTTGCGGGCGACAGGGGGCTCCATCGACAAAGCCCTTGACCGTTCCACCGTCCCATAATCCCGAGCGCCGATCATTGAGTCGATGGGCGTAGTCAATGGCGATGGCGTGGCCGCTGGCGAGTATCCGGGTAAGGCGGCGCCACAGGAGATCACGTGGGAGGCCGACCTCACGACGTGCCAGCGGTTTCGTTGCCGGCCACCAGCGATCCAGCCATGCACGTGCCTCGCTCGGCGATATCCCACCCAGGAGAGCTTCTGCGGCGGGGGCCGCGAGGTCTGGGCCCCGCGCCCCGGCCCCGGGGGGGGCCTCGACCCGAACGATGCGTGGGCGGAGGTCATCATCGAGTTCGATCACCGGGCACGCCACGTCATCGAGAAACTCGTGGGCGATCACCAGACCTGTGATGCGCCCGTCCCGTCCGGTGATGTCCTCGACGTCGCGGGTCACGCGCACCTGGCGCCACTGAACGGCGGCGGGCAGGTCATCGGGTCGTGGCCGCACATCCACCCCGATAAGGGTGACCTCGTCGTCGACGAGTGCCGCGAGTTGGGTGAGAAGGGCTCCTGAGCCACTGCCGATGTCGACAATGCATCGAGGCAGCGAACTGTCGGTGGCTGGGCGCGGGTGCTCAGGTGCCGGTGCAAGAAGCGCGGCGATTCGGCGGGCGGTCGCCGTACCGGCGTCGATGGATGTGCGGAAATGCTGCTCGGGCCCATGGTGTGTGTAGAAGGTGTGATTGGCGTCCTCCCATGCATCGACCCACGCGCGAAGGGGCAGCGTCGACGGGGCATCGGACATGTCGGCACGCTAGTACCCCCCCTAGGCTTTGGTGCTGTGAGCGACGCAGCGCCGTCTCGTTTGCGGATTGCCATCGTGGGCTCCGGTCGCGTCGGGGCGGTCCTGGGTGCTGCCTGGCATCGAGCCGGACACCGCATCGTGGGAGCGACAGCTCGATCGGAGACTTCTCGGCTTCGTGCTGATGCGCTGTTGCCGGGTGTCAGGATTGCGGATCCGTCAGCGGTCGCTGCCGACGCTGATCTCGTCCTCGTTGCTGTTCCCGATCCGGACCTGCCGGGTGTGGTGGAGGAACTCGTGGAATCCGGTTCGGTGGGTTCGGGCCAATTCGTCGTGCACCCCGCTGGCCGCTACGGCCTTCGAGTTCTCCAGCGCGCCACCGACGTGGGGGCGATCCCGCTCGCTATCCATCCGGCTCTTCCGTTGACGGGCACCACGATGGATCTCGAGCGACTTTCGGGAGCTGCTTTCGGGGTGACGGCGCCGGAGGGAATGCGCACGGTAGCCGAGGCGCTGGTCGTCGAACTCGGTGCCGAACCGGTGTGGGTTCCGGAAGAGGCGCGTGGTCGGTACCACGCAGCGTTGGCTTTCGCGGCGAACTATGCGATGACCCTCGTGAACAGTTCCCTCGCGCTGCTTCGCGATGCGAATACCGAATCTCCCGAGAGACTTATCGGTCCGCTCGTTCGCGCGAGTGTCGAGACAGCACTCGAGCGCGGTGAGGGCGGTCAGACCGGTCCGATCTCTCGGGCTGATGACGCGACGGTGGCAGAGCACCTGGCATTGCTGAGCGAGCAAGCACCGTTGGTGGCGCAGGCCTACCGCGCACTCGGTCTGCTGACCGTGGATCGGTTGCTCGATGCCGGAGTTCTCGACACCGAGCAGGCGTCGCGAGTGCTGCGATCTCTCGAGGAAGCGCCATGATCGTGACGCGCATCCTGGACTCAGTGGATCGAGTGCAACGTCGTGTGTTCGTCCCCACTATGGGCGCGCTGCACGACGGGCACCGGGAATTGATCAGGGTGGCTCGCCGGAACGCGGGAAGCGATGGAGAAGTCGTCGTCAGCGTCTTCGTGAACCCGACACAGTTCGCGGCCGGGGAGGACTACGACTCGTACCCGCGAACCATGGAGGCCGACGAGGCCCTGTGTCGTCAGGAAGGCGTCGACATCCTCTATGCCCCCTCCGTCGACGACATCTACGGATTGAGTACGAGGAGATCCGCGGTAACCATCGACCCGGGACCTCTGGGCGATGAATTGGAGGGCGCATCACGACCCGGACACTTCAGCGGAGTTCTCACCGTGGTGGCTGTCTTATTCGCCAAGGTGCGCCCCGATGCTTCCGTGTTCGGCGAAAAGGATTTCCAGCAACTGGAGCTGATCCGTCGCATGAACGACGACCTCGGGTTTGGCATCGATGTCATCGGTGTCGACACCGTTCGAGACGCCGATGGGCTCGCCCTGAGTTCGCGGAACTCGTATCTGACGGACGAACAGCGAGAAGATGCTCGGGCAATTCCCCAGGCACTTGCCGCCGGACGAGCCGCAGCTGCCGAAGGCCCACACGCTGTGGCCACCGCAGCACAGCGTGTCTTGCATGATGCCGGCATCACTATCGACTACCTCGACGTTCGAGGAAATGATTGTGAGTCGCTGACATCTCCAGGTACGGCGCGGCTTTTTGTTGCCTGCCTGGTCGGAACCACGCGGCTGATCGACAACTGCGCCGTGGAACTGGGGAGCGTGTGACGCACATGGAGCATGCCCGCACTCGAATCCCCGGTCGTCTTGCCGCTCCTTCGCCCGGGTGGACCGCTCGGGCCGACGTGATCGTGGCGGGCTCAGGCGTGGCCGGCTTGACGACCGCCCTCAGGGTTCGGGCGCTGGGGCTGAGTGTCCTGTTGGTGACGAAGGCGACGGTGAACGAAGGCTCTACTCGGTGGGCGCAGGGTGGGATCGCGGCCGCTCTTGCGGATGATGATTCACCTGCCGAGCACATGCGAGACACCCTTGAAGCGGGTGGAGGGCTGTGTAACGAACGGTCTGTCGACATCCTGGTGACTGAGGGTCCGGATGCTGTTCGAGAACTCATCGCCTGGGGTGCGCACTTCGACACCGACCCGACAGGATCGATCGCGTTGACCCGTGAAGGCGGTCACCATCGCAATCGGATCGCTCATGCAGGAGGTGACGCAACGGGAGCCGAAGTGTCCCGAGCTCTCGTGGCGGCCGTCCGCGCTGATCCGGGAATTGATGTCGTGGAGAACGCCCTCGTCCTTGACATCATCACGTCGGCGAGTGGCCGAACGGCCGGAGTAACGCTTCACGTGATCGGACCAGGACAACGTGACGGTGTGGGCGCAGCATTGGCTCCATCAGTTGTGTTGGCGACTGGCGGTCTCGGCCAGGTATTTGGTCAAACGACCAACCCGTACGTGGCGACGGGTGACGGCGCAGCGCTGGCTCTGAGGGCAGGGGCAGCGGTCGCCGACCTTGAATTCGTCCAATTCCATCCGACCGTGTTGTGGTTGGGTCCGGTGGCGAAGGGGCAGCAGCCCTTGGTGTCCGAAGCGGTGCGAGGTGAGGGCGCGTTCCTCCTCGACGCTGACGGAAAGCGCTTCATGGTCGATGAACACCCGATGGCTGATCTTGCACCCCGAGATGTGGTCGCCAAAGCGATCATGCGGCGCATGCGCGAGTCGGGAGCAGCCCACGTATGGCTCGATGGCCGCGAGCTGGGCGCCGATACCTGGGTTCACCGATTCCCCACCATCCTCGAGTCGTGCCGGATGCGCGGGATCGATCCGGTGAGCGACCTCATCCCTGTCTCTCCGGCGCAGCATTACGCCTCCGGTGGTGTTGTCACCGACACCGACGGCCGTTCCACGATTTCTGGTTTGTACGCCTGCGGGGAAGTTTCGTGCTCCGGTGTTCATGGAGCCAATCGCCTGGCATCGAATTCCCTGCTGGAAGGGCTTGTCTTCGCTCGGCGGATAGCCGACGCGATCGAGGTCGATCGAGCCGGGCGGGATGTTCCGGAGTCGAGTGACAACGATGTGGCCATGGGTGTGCTGGCCAATGAGGTGCGTCGTCCATTGCAGCAGACGATGGACGCGAACGCTGGCGTGTTGCGTAGTGCGCAGTCGCTGGCGAGCTGCGCGCAATGGTTGGACGATGCCCTCGACCAGCCCAGCGGAACGCCACGCACGGAAGACTGGGAGACGACAAATCTGGCAACCGTCGCTCGCGTGCTCGTCGAACAGGCTCAGGCGCGTGAGGAGTCGCGAGGTTCGCACTGGCGCGAGGATCACCCAGATCCGCAGCCTGAGTGGCGGGTCCGCTTGGTCACGACGATGGATTCTCGCGGGAATCTGCACACGGTGCGTCGTTCCCCCGATTGGTTGCCTGGATCACTCGAGGACTCGGAGGTCTAAGTGCCGTACTCGACCCACGGATTGTCTGCCGAGACGGTCGCGTTGCTCACAGACGCGGGCCTTCGTCCCCTCGATGTTGAATCGTTGGCTGTCCGGGCCCTGGAAGAAGATGTCGACGGAGGCGTTGATGTCACAACGGTGGCGACCGTGCCCATGGAGCAGCGCGGGCGCCTGGCTCTGGTGGCTCGCGGTGGCGGAGTCGTCGCCGGGCTTGTGGTGGCTCGAGCGATCTTCGAAGTGGTCTGCGGCGATGACATGACGTGTGACGTGAGTGTCGAGGAAGGTTCCCTTGTTGAGCTCGACACGGAGTTGATGGCGGTGACATCGTCCACCCACAACCTCCTGCGGGCCGAACGGCCAGCGCTGAATGCAGTGAGCCACCTCAGTGGCATTGCGACCGCGACCCGCGCGTGGGTCGCGGCAATCGCCGACACCGACGCGAGTGTTCGCGATACCCGCAAGACAACCCCGGGTCTGCGCGGCGTCGAAAAGTACGCGGTGCGTGCTGGTGGCGGTGTTAATCACCGCATGAATCTCGCCGATGCTGCCCTGGTGAAAGACAACCATGTGGAAGCGTCGGGTGGAGTAGACGAGGCCTTTCGCGCTGTGCGACGCGCGTTTCCCGAGATTCCCATCGAGGTGGAAGTCGACACCCTGGAGCAACTCGACGTAGCTATCGATGCGGGCGCTCACCTCATCCTGCTGGATAATTTTTCGGTGCAGGAGATGGCCGAAGCTGTTCGGCGGACATCGGGACGTGCGCTTTTGGAGGCATCCGGAGGGTTGACCCTTGATCAGGCGGCCGCTGTCGCCGCCACGGGGGTCGACTACCTTGCCGTAGGTACATTGACGCACTCGTCCCCCGTATTGGACATCGGCGCGGATCTAATCGTGGTCAGTGAGGAGAGCTAATGCTGCTGGCCGTCGATGTCGGAAACACGAACACTGTTCTGGGTCTATTCACCGGGGAAGAACTTGTGCGGTCGTGGCGAATTACGACGCACGCGCGTGCTACCGGTGACGAAATGGCATTGACGTTCCGAGGTCTGTTGGACGAGCAGCCCGAGATCACGGGATTGGTGCTCTGCAGCACGGTGCCGAGCGTGCTGCATGAGTTACGTCCGATGTTGTCGTCCTTCTTCCACGAAATCCCGGTGGTGATTGTTGAGCCGGGAACAAAGACGGGTGTGCCGATCCTGACGGACAACCCCAAGGAAGTCGGTGCCGATCGCATCGTCAACACGCTCGCCGCCCATCAGCAGTTCGGTGGGCCGTGCATCGTCGTGGATTTCGGTACGTCCACCAACCTTGACGTGGTCTCGGCGCAGGGCGAATTTCTTGGCGGTGCCCTGGCTCCGGGTATCGACATCTCGCTTGAGGCGCTGTCCGCGAAGGCAGCGCAACTGCGCAAGGTCGAGGTCGCTCGCCCGCGGTCTCCTATCGGCAAGAACACGGTGGAGGCCTTGCAATCGGGCGCCGTCTTCGGATTTGCGGGACAGGTCGATGGTCTCGTTGATCGGATTATTGAGGAGATCGGACCGGTGACGGCGGTGGTGGCGACCGGGGGTCTGGCTTCTGTGGTCATCGGCGAATCGGAGACCATTACGCACCACGATCCTCACCTCACGCTCAACGGTCTTCGGATGGTTTTCGAACGAAATGTGGGTTAGAGGAAGTCACATCGTCGTGACAGACGACAGTCGGAAGGGGGGTATCCAATAGCCTTGCCCATCGTGGACGGCAGTGACCTCGAGGATGACCTCCCCGAACAAATGCAGATCCGTCGCGCCAAGCGCGAGGAACTGCAGCGCCGAGGCATGGATCCCTACCCAGTGCAGTTGCCCGTCACACATTCCATCGCTTCGGTGCGATCAACCCATGGCGATCTAGAAACGGACACGGCATCCGGAGACGTCGCGGGGATCGTCGGGCGAGTGATTTTTTCGCGCAATACAGGAAAGTTGTGCTTCGCGACCTTGCGAGCCGGTGACGGCAGCGAGATTCAGGCGATGCTGTCACTCGACAAAGTGGGACCAGAAGCCCTCGACGCCTGGAAAGAGCTCGTGGATCTCGGGGATCAGGTCTTCGTTCATGGTGAAGTCATCACCTCTCGTCGCGGGGAGCTCTCGGTCTTGGCTGACGAGTGGCGCATGGCGTCGAAGTCCTTGCGACCGCTGCCTGTTGCCCACAAGCCGCTGAGTGAAGAGGCCCGGGTTCGACAACGCTATGTCGACCTCATCGTGCGGCCGGAGGCAGCGCAGATGGCGCGGCTGAGAGTCGAGGCGGTCGCCGCCTTGCGATCAGACCTCTCCAGTCGCGGGTATCTCGAGATCGAGACCCCCATGTTGCAGACGCAGCACGGCGGGGCTGCAGCTCGGCCCTTCACAACGCACTCGAACGCGTTGGACATGGATCTGTTCTTGCGTATCGCTCCCGAACTCTTTTTGAAGCGCGCCGTTGTCGGTGGCTTGGAACGGGTCTTCGAGATCAATCGAAATTTTCGAAACGAAGGCGTCGACTCAAGTCATTCGCCGGAGTTCGCGATGCTCGAGTTCTACCAGGCGTATGCGGACTACCAAACAATGGCGACCATCACCCGAGAACTCATTCAGGGTGTTGCTCGCCGCATCAGCGGTAGTGAGCAGCTTTCACGAGCGGACGGATCGAGTATCGACCTGTCCGGTGAGTGGTCGATGATCGATCTGTATGACAGTGTCTCCACTGCTGTCGGTGTCGACCTTTCTCCCCAGACACCGGTGTCCGAAGTCGAAAAGCTATGCGAGCAGGCAGAGATTTCGGTCGCACCGACGTGGGTCGCGGGGAAGATGATCGAAGAGTTGTTCGAGCACCACGTCATTCCGTCGCTCACCACGCCGACCTTCGTGATGGATTACCCCGTGGATACCTCGCCATTGGTCCGGGCGCATCGATCCAAGCCAGGCGTTGTTGAGAAGTGGGACCTATACGTCGGCGGAGTTGAACAAGCCACTGGGTATTCGGAATTAGTCGACCCTGTCATTCAGCGAGACAGGCTCACCGAGCAGGCGAGTCTGGCAGCCCGCGGAGACGACGAGGCCATGAGTGTCGACGAAGATTTCCTTCGGGCGCTGGAACACGGTATGCCGCCGTGTGGTGGCGTTGGATTGGGAATCGACCGCCTGCTGATGAACCTCACCGGTTACGGAATTCGGGAAACCATTTTGTTCCCGCTGGTGAAGCCGGAACGAAAGTGAACCTTCCCCGCATCCGCCCCGCTCGAACGCCGGACGTTCGGGCGATCCGTGGTCTGATCGACGAGTATTCCGGTGATGGCCACCTTCTTGCGAAGGCGGCCGTGACGATTTTCGAAGACATTCAAGAGTTCGTTGTCGTCGAAGTCGACGGCGAGGTAGTGGGCTGTGGTGCGCTGCACGTTATGTGGGAGGACCTGGCAGAGCTTCGAACCGTCGCTGTCGCCGGGACGCACGTGCGGTCGGGTATCGGCTCGATGGTCGTTACTGAATTGATTCAGCGAGCGCGAGACTTGGGTATCCGGCGGTTGTTCTGCCTGACATTCATGGCCGACTTCTTTGTCGAGCATGGATTCGGTGAAATCGACGAGGCTCCGGTGGATCACGACGTATACGAGCAGTTGCTGCAGTCATATGACGAAGGTGTGGCTGAGTTTCTTGGCCTCGAGCGCGTGAAGCCCAACACCTTGGGCAATCATCGAATGCTGCTCGAACTTCGATAGTTGAAGCCGACGACAACGTAGGGCGATCAGCCGGTGTTGCGTAAGCCCGTGGCGATTCCGTTGATGGTGACCGATAGGGCCCGCTGAAGTTCGACGTCAGGATCGGTCAAGCGGCGACTGCGCTCAAGAAGTGAGATCTGGAGAGAGTGCAGCGGGAGTAGATACGTATCGCGCGTGGCCAGAGTCCGGCGCAGGGTCGGATTGTCTTCGAGCAACTCCTGCTGTCCGGTGACAAGCAATATCTGTTGCGTAGTGCGCTCGTGCTCTTCGGTGATGGCGTCGAAAACGTGATGCAAATCCGCGGGCACCAGACGATCGACGTACTGCTTGGCAACCTCGAGATCTGTCTTCACCAGTGTCATGGCGACGTTTGAGATGAAGTTCGCGAAGAAGTGCCAGTTCTCATACATGTCGGTGAGATCGGC
>OCVP010000483.1_pt1 | contig 18165 bp, 14 predicted proteins | sample 1539171 | NCBI WGS metagenome assembly OCVP01 (sample SAMEA51879418, study PRJEB22527) | metagenome
TTAAACAAAACGTCAGCAAACCCATCGTCAGCTTCATTGCCGGTCAAACCGCACCTCCAGGAAGAAGGATGGGACATGCCGGCGCGATCATTTCCGGAGGAAAGGGAACTGCCTCGGAGAAGATGGCAGCCCTCCAGGCGGCGGGAATCCATGTCGTGAAAACTCCTGCGGAAATCGGCAGCCGAATGCGTGAAGTGCTGGGTTAAATTTTAACCCCCCTCATCAACTCTCTTACTTTCAGGGCAACATGAGTCATCCCATTGAATTCTTTTTCGATCTTGTCAGCCCCTATAGCTACCTTGCCAGCGAAAAAATAGAGGAACTGGCGCAACGTAACAACCGGGAACTGATCTGGAAACCCTTCCTGCTCGGTGGTTTGTTCAAGGCGTTGGATGCCCCTCCTGCTCCGGGGTTGTTGCCCTACAAAAAACCGCATCTGTTCAAAGATCTGGTCCGTCTCGCAAAATTCCACGGGATTCCCTTCAACACCCCTTCGGAATTTCCAAGACTGACCGTAAAACCTTTACGCGCCTTGCTCGGCCTGCCCAAAGAAGAACTTCCTGAAGCCGTTCATCGGCTCTACCGGGCATACTGGGTGGAGGACCGTGACATCTCGGATTCGGCCGTCTTGGAAGATCTAGTCGGCGTTGAAACAGTTGAGAAAACAGGGAATCCGGAAATCAAAAAGGCTCTGATCGAGGCAACCGATGAAGCGGTAAACCGCGGACTTTTTGGGGCGCCCAGTTTCCTGGTCGGAGAGGAATTGTTTTTTGGTCACGACCGGATGGACCTGCTCGATGCACACCTGAAGGGAAAACTCTGAAAAGGCAGTTCCTGGCCTTTTCCCACCACAACTCAAAATTTCCAACGGCGTCATCATAGTGATGAGGAGCCGTTTTTCCAGAAAGACGGATAAAAGATCACCAATGCGGTGAACAACTCCAGCCGGCCTACCAGCATCAGCCAGGATAGAATCCATTTACTCACCTCACTCAGGTGATGATAGTTGTCTGTCGGTCCTACCGCCCCAAATCCGGGGCCGATGTTCATCAATGCCGAAATGGTGGAACTGATCGCCGTTTCAAAATCAATATCGTTCAACATCCCCATCACACAGGCTCCTGCCAAAACCAGCAAAATGTTGAGAAAGAAGTAGGCGAAAGCAATCTGGATCAGTCTTTCATCCAGTTTCTGCCCACTGAGCCGGATCGAACGGATGAAACCCGGGTGGACAAAAAATTTCGTCAGTTCATGCTTTAACTGTTTCCAAAGAATCACGTAGTGAACGATTTTGATTCCGCTGGTCGTAGAGCCTGCACAGGCACCAATGAAACAGACGGTGAAGAGAAACAACTGTGCGGAAACAGGCCAGAGTTCATAATCTGCCGTGACCAGTCCTGTGGTCGTCAGTAAGGATACCACCTGGAAAGTTCCGTGGCGCAGTGCCTCCCAAAAGCCGGGATACATTTCAACATTCCAGAGGATCAGGCTCACCATTCCGCAAAAAAACAAACTGATGCCCAGGTACCAGCGCAGCTCGGTATTTTCCCAGACCACCTTCCAGTGTCCTTTCACCATATGGTAGTAGAGCATGAAGGTCACTCCGCCCAGCATCATGAAAACGATCGTGACCCAGTCGAAATAGGCGTTTCCATAATGGGCCATGCTGGCATTTTTTGGCGAAAAACCTGCCGTGGCCACCGTGCTGAAAGCATGGCAGATAGAATCAAACCAGTTCATCCCCCCTAGTCGAAGCAGAAGGATATTGATCCCGTTGATGATCGTGTAAAGAATCCATAACCAGATCATCGCATCCCGGTTTCTTGGAAGAAAACGCTCCCGGGTGATGACTTGTCCGGGACTGGATTCGGAACGGAAAAGGTTTGCCCCGGACATGCCGTGGGGCAGGAAGATCATCGTCAAGGTGAGAAAGCCCATTCCCCCGATGAAATGGGTTTCACTGCGCCACATCAACAACCCGTGGTCCAGGGATTCGATGTCTCGGAGGATGGTTGCACCACTGGTAGTGTATCCCGACATCATCTCAAAAAAAGCATCGGTGAAGGATGGAATGGCTCCTGAGAGCAGAAACGGCAGGGTGGAAACCCCGCAGATGATGCTCCAGCCGAATACCGTCACCACAACTGCATCACGGATCGTCAACTCGAGGAAGATCGGGTTGAAAAACCTCAGTGGTGCCCCCAATGCCAACACGATCAGCATGCTGATCAAAATTGGCTGGAAATCATTCTCATCATAAAAAAAGGTTGTCGCCAAAGGCAGCAGCATCGAGGTCCCAATTACGAGCAATAGGGTTCCGATGACATGGGCGATGCTTCTGGGATGCATGAAAAAAGAAGGAGCAGAAAATTCTTTATGGCAACAGCAAACCCGTGGGCTGCCTGGAATGAAGTTGGACTGTTAAGTCCGAGAAAAAGACTGGAAGGGGCCTACTTGCTGGGAAGCGGTCTTGAAAAGGTGACAGAAAACCCTGTTTGGCTATGTGGTAAATACGATTCCCCGAGTTCTTTCGGAGAACAGAAGATTAAACTATCAGCGAAATCGATGTCAGACAAGTTTTGATTTAAAATGGTTTTCAAGATCAATTTGTTAGATACGGTCAAAGACTGAGCCTTCATTAGGCAGGAAAAAACGGGAGTAGATTCGGTTGGCATACTGATCGGTCATTCCGGCCATGTAGTCGCAGATCACCCGGAACCCCTGACCTTCGTTTTCAGCATTCTTCCATTGACTTCCAAAACGTTCCGGGAGCAGGCGGTCTGCTTCTTCGAGCAAAACCTGGAAGATTTCCACCAACATCCGATGACCCCGGAAAGTCGCACTTTGAACGGTATTGCGTTGGATGACATGCCTGGAAACTGAATCCTTAAGGGATTCCAGAAACATCCTTGGGACTTCAGGCAAGCTCACCTTCCAATGCAGAAGCGGTTCTTCAAATTCCGGGTTTTCCTGAATTTCCGCAGACTGAATCAGTGCATGAACCATCGCTCCCACCGCCTGTTTGCGGGAATGACCGGAAGATGGGTTTTTTTCAAAAAGATCATCTTCCAAATTTGTGAGTTCCATCCTGGAAACCCAGTTTGGGTCCAGGGATTGATGAATTTCCTGCCATTGTTCCCGGGTATAAAGTTTCAGTGCAACGGCATCTTCCAGATCATGAACCCCGTAGGCAATATCATCGGCGAGATCCAGGATCGAGGTGTCCAGGGACTGATGAAGAGTCTTTCCATGACGATCCACTGAAGGATCGGTGTGTCTGCCGAAACGTTGAAGGTCGTTTTGCGTCAAGGGTTCCAGAAGCCAATCCAGGATGTCCTGCTCTCCGTCCATGTAACATTTTGGAGGAACCCAATCCTTTCTTTTCAATGAACTTTTCTCTGGAAGGTCTAAACGTTGTTGAGACGTGATTCTGTTCAAACGGGAATAGGGCGCCGGGTATTTGAGCACCCCGAGCATGGCACGACGGCTCAGGTTCAGCCCAAATCCAGGGGTATGGGATTCAAGCCTCCCCAAAAGGCGCAGGCTTTGGGCATTGCTTTCAAAACCTCCGTGGAGGTGCATCATGCAGTTCAACGCTGCTTCTCCTCCATGGCCGAAGGGAGGATGTCCGAGGTCATGTGCGAGTCCCAGGGTTTCGATCGTCTCCAGGCTGGGTAAAAGCGGTTGGTGATCGGGAAATCGTTTTCCCAATTGAAGCACCAATCCCCGGCCGATCTGGGCGACCTCCATCGAATGGGTCAAACGTGTCCGGTGAAAATCTCCTTCGAGAACACCGAGGATCTGGGTTTTGGACTGAAGTCTTCGGAATGCTGCGGAATGGATGACCCTCGCCCGATCGCGTTCGTAGGCTCCTCTCGGATCTCCGGACCTGGTTTTAAACTGCTGCTGCCTGCGCTCCTGCCAGGCAGCGGATGGCGGGTTGATATTCATGGATACTCTTGCTCGTTCCCTTACCCTGTTGAAAGCAAGAGTCTAATCTCAGCAGATGGAGGTCTTCAAGCTTTTGAATTAACAACCATATCCAGGGGCTGGCCGGTGGAAAACAAAACCTGCCTCCAGAAATCGCCCCGGGGATCAATACGTTTCTGTTCCTGAACAACAGCCTGAAGGGGAACATGGGTGAAGTGGCCGTTCCAGTAACCGATCATTAAATCGGTCTTTCCGCTCATCATTGCGTGGACGGCATTGTCTGCGAGATGGTAGCAGAAAATGGCATCATGAGGGTTGGCGGGCAGTGACCGTATCATGTAACTCGGTTCGATCAATTTCACATTGACCGGGTACCTGCTTTGAAAATGCTCGATGATTTTATTTTTCAGGAAATGACTGATGTCCTTGTAGCGGATGTTCCCTGATGCATCTTTTTCTTCTCCTGTATTGCCCATCAGTTCCTGACCGACCCCCTCCGCGACCACGATGACCGAGTGCGGATGACTTCCTTCCTGAAGTTTTTTGTGGAGTGCTTGTTCAAGGCAGTGCAGCAGGCCGTTTTCACCTTCCATCGAGAAAGGGACCTCAGGGATCAAAACAAAATTCACATCGGGACTGGCAAGGGAAGTATTGGCGGCAATGAAACCGGAATCCCTTCCCATCAGCTTGATGATGACGATGCCATAATTGTTTCCGAAGGCTTCCGAATGAGCTGCCTGCACAGCTTCTACCGCCTTTGAAAAAGCGGTTTCGAAGCCGAAGGTTTTGATGCAAAACGGGATATCGTTATCAATCGTTTTGGGAATTCCGAGGATCCCGATATTCAGTCCGCGTTTTTCCACCTCCATGGCAATCTCATGGGCGCCCCGGAGTGTTCCGTCTCCTCCGATACAAAAAAGTTGACGGATGTCCTGGCGTTCAAGGCAGTCAACGATTTCACCAATATCCTGGGGACCCCGGGAACTCGAAAGGATACTTCCTCCGATGTTGTGGATGTTCTGAACGGTTTCCGGATTGAGTTCCATCGTCTGATGTTTGAAAGACGGAATGAATCCCTGGAATCCGTAGCGGAACCCTTGGATGTGCCGAACCCCGTAATTGTGATAAAGCTGCATCACCAAAGTCCGGATCACATTGTTGATTCCCGGACACAACCCTCCGCAGGTGACGATTCCTGTGCGGATTTTCGATGGATCGTAATATATGTTTTCCCTGGGTCCTGCTTTTTCGAAGGCGATATCTGAACCGGATCCATTGGTTTTTTCAACTTCGTAAAGAATTTTTGTCTCATCAGAAACAAAATTGAAATAGGGGGTGCCATCTTCCAATTCCAGCTTCAGTGGAGAAGGAATCCTGCAGGGTCCTAGAGATTTAATATTGAAATCTGTGGATCCGGTCATTCGAATGATTGGGGAGAAAAACGTTGTTCTTGAAATTAAACCTGAAAAAATATAACACATCAATAAATGATCCCCCAGCTTTTAAGAGGGCATCACCAACTTAGAACCTTTTCTTAACAACCGTTTCATCCATTGGTGCATCCATGAGCGGAGTCTTGGCAATGATCCTTGCAGGCGGAGAAGGAAAACGTCTGCGTCCCCTGACTTCGGTCCGCACCAAACCTGCTGTTCCGTTTGGGGGGAATTACCGGATCATCGATTTTGCCCTGAGTAATTTTGTCAATTCCGGTTTTCTCAAGATTTTTGTCCTCACCCAATTTAAATCTCATTCACTGATGCAGCATCTCCGGGAAGGCTGGAGGATATCCGGACTCCGGGGGCATTTCATCGATCCGATACCGGCGCAAATGCGGATGGGGAAACGTTGGTATGAAGGCACCGCGGATGCCATTTACCAGAACATGAACCTCATCAAAGATACCGATCCGGAGCATGTCTGTATTTTTGGAGGTGACCACATCTATCGGATGGACATCAGCCAGATGCTCCGTTTTCATAAAAAAAGGGATGCCAATCTGACCGTGGCCGCGATTCCGGTCCCGGTCTCGGAAGCCAAACATTTCGGTATCATCGAAGTCGATGAAAACTGGTGTATGACCGGTTTTGTGGAAAAGCCCCAAAGCAGTCCTAGGACGATGCCCGGTCAACCGGATATGGTGCTGGCCTCGATGGGCAATTATATTTTCAATCGTCATCCGTTGGAGGATATGCTCCAACAGGATTCCCAGGATGGACAATCAGTCCATGATTTTGGAAGGGATGTGATTCCGAAAATGTATCCCGGAGGGAAAGTTTATGTCTACGATTTCAGTCAAAACCATATACCCGATGCCCAACCGAAAGAGGCCGGCTATTGGAGAGATGTTGGAACCATCAGGAGTTATTGGGAAGCGAATATGGATTTGGTTGGTATTGAGCCACAGTTCAATCTCTACAACCAGCAGTGGCCCGTCCTGACTTACAATCCTCCTTTTCCTCCTGCAAAGTTTGTCCATTTCAGTGATCTCAGAACGGGTCACGCGATAAACTCCATGATCTCTCCAGGCGCCATCATCAGCGGTGCCATGGTGGAAAAATCAGTCGTGGGTTACAACACCCGTGTTCACAGTTTTTCTCATGTCAATGAATCGGTGGTGATGAATAATGTGGTCATCGGTAGAGGATGCAAGCTTCATCGGGTGATCATCGACAAACATGTGGTGATTCAACCTGGAACCGTCATCGGACACGACCCCGAAGAAGACGCCAATCGTTTCGAAACCACCGAAGACGGTATCGTCGTTATCCCAAAAGGGGCTGAGATTGGCTGAAGGCCTCAAGATTCTGGTAATCACTTCCGAGTTGGGAGGATTTTCTAAATCGGGGGGACTGGCCGACGCAGTGGGAGCTTTGTCTCAACAACTGGTCCGCATGGGCCACGACCTGAGAGTCATCACTCCCGCCTATGCTTCCGTGGAACAGCGTAATCAGGCTTCCACGGTTGTTGATTCTTTGGGGGTGCCTTTGGACTCCGGAGAAATCTGGTGCCGGGTGTTGGAATCTTCCCTGGAAATCGAGCCCGGGGCAAGCCTCCCAAAGGTTCCGGTTTACCTGGTCGAGCATGAGCACTTTTATTCCCGCAAAGATTTTTATGGAGAGAATGGGCAGGAATACCCGGATAATGCTCAGCGTTTTGGTTTTCTGAGCAAAGCCGCCCTGCAGTTGGGACTGGCGCTGGATTGGATTCCTGATATTTTCCATGCCCATGACTGGCATGCCGCGCTGGTTCCTTATTTTTTACAACAAATCAGAAAAACCGATTCCCGTTTCCGGAAAAGCCGCAGCATCCTTACCATCCACAACGCAGGTTATCAGGGACGATACCCTGGATATTTGAAAAGCTGGCTGAAAATCGATGATGCCGATTTTCATCCCGACTGCTTCGAGGATTTTGGCGGAGTGAACCTCCTCAAAGGAGGCATGCTTTCGGCAGATCAGGTGAATACGGTCAGTCCCGGGTATGCCGAGGAATTGAAAACCCCTCTAGGAGGGCATGGGCTGCATCCTTTTTATCAGCGTTTGGGGCAAGATTTTTCCGGCATCCTCAACGGCTGTGATTACGGGCAGTGGAATCCGGAGATTGACCCTCATCTTCCAGCGAATTATTCCTCCAGTGATAGAAGGGGAAAAGTGTTGTGTAAAACAACATTACTGGAGGAAGCAGGATTGCAGTATCAAGCTGGCACACCATTGATCGGAATGGTCAGCCGCTTGACGGGGCAGAAAGGGTTTTCATTCCTGATCCCGGCTCTGCAGGAAATCCTTGAAATGGACCTGCAATTGGTACTGCTCGGCGATGGAGAGCCGGGAATTGCGGATGCCTTGAAAAAGATCAGGAAATCAGGAGCAGGAAAATTTTATTTCAAACAGGGTTATGATAACCGTCTTGCCCACCTGATCGAAGCCGGGTGCGACCTCTATCTGATGCCTTCCCTCTATGAGCCCTGTGGGCTGAATCAGATCTACAGTTTGCGTTACGGGACCCTGCCGATCGTCCGTAAAGTGGGAGGATTGAAAGATACCGTGGAGGACTACAGAAATGCAAAAGCCCACGGCAATGGTTTTATGTTTCAGGAACCGACAGAAGAGGCTTTGATCCAGGTCATGAGGAAAGCGCTGCAAACATTTCAGAGTCATCCGAAAATTTTCAACAAAATGATTTCTGATGCAATGAATCAACGGTTTCTCTGGGAAAACTCAGCAAAGTCATACCAGAAGCTTTATTTTAAGGCTCTTTCCAGTCAGGCACTTGAACGCCCAAGATTCTAAGTGATTCAGGAAACAGATGAGGGGTTGACTGTTCCTCGCAGTCTCTCTAATTTCATTCATCCGGTAGGTGGCTCAGAAAGTCCGACCCACCAAACCTTTACAAGGAGTAAACATGAAGATCCAAAAAATCGGCATCATCACCAGCGGGGGTGACTGTGGAGGGCTGAATGCTGTCGTTAAAGGCACCTCGCAGATGGCAACTCAAAAAAAGATCCAAACCTATGCGATTCCCAATGGTTATGCCGGGCTTTACAATTTGCTGGATACCGAATCCCTGGTAGAACTGACACCGAAGCGGATCGACACATTCAGCATCGGACTGGCAGGTTCGGAAGCAGGACATTCCCGGGTCAAGATTTCAAAGATCAAGAATCCCAAGAAATATGAACGGATCAAGGACGGATTAAAAAAATTCGGCATCGATGCCCTGGTGATCAGTGGAGGAGATGATACCGGTTCGGTGGTTGAGGACCTTGATTCCCATGGAATCCAATGTGTTCATGCACCGAAGACCATGGATCTGGATCTGATGCCCTACTCCGTGGGTGGGGATTCCACCATCAACCGTATCGCCTTCTTTGTCAGTGAACTGAAAACCACAGGACGCACCCACAACCGGGTAATGATCATCGAGGTTTTTGGACGCTATGCGGGTCATACCGCCTTCCGAGGCGGGGTCGCAGGTGAAGCCGATTGTATTCTCATTCCCGAGATTCCCGTCGATTGGGGTGAGGTCTATCGGCATCTGAAAAAAGTTTATATCAAACGCATCTGTGAAAGTGACATCCGCGCTGGGACCTACACCATCGTCGTTGCAGAGGGACTCAAAAATTCGAGTGGAGAACCGATTTATGATGAATCTGCAGGAGTCGACACCTTTGGCCATAAGAAACTTGCAGGCGCAGGGAAATACGTCGCCCAGGAAATCACTAAGAAATTGAGTGCCGATGAAGACATCAAACTGTTCATGGAGCAGACCGGGATGTATGTCGAGGATTTGTATACCATTCCTGAGGTGAGAACCATCACTCCATCCCATCTTGTCAGAGCAGGAACCACTTTAGCCTATGATGCCAACTTCGGAATGACCGCGGGTGCCAACGCAGTCAACCTCCTGCTCAAGGGACTCAGTGGTGTCACCGTCTGTGGAAATTCAGGAAAAACGGTGTATTACATGGAAACTCACGAAGCCATCAAGCAGCGTCATGTCGATCTGGATGAGGTGACCCTTTTCGAACAGTTGGGTTTCTGCTTTGGCCGTGTCCGCTCTTCCTATGAACCAGAATGTAAAAAAACCTACGGACCCATTGAACGCATCTACTGAATGGGCCGAAATGAAATTTCAAACGTCTCCAATCAAAACCTTTCAATCAAAAAACAGCATGATGGAAATCAATGGAAACCGCCTTTGGGAAAGCCTGATGGAAATGGCCGAAATCGGCGCCACCGAAAAAGGAGGCTGCCGACGATTGGCATTGACCGATCTCGACCGCCAGGGACGTGATTTGTTCGTTTCCTGGTGTCGGGAAATCGGATGTGGTGTTGAAATCGATGAGATGGGAAATATTTTTGCCAGAAAAGAAGGGCGCAATCCAGACCTTCCTCCGGTTCAGGCTGGCAGTCACCTTGACACTCAACCCAGCGGCGGCAAGTTCGATGGGGTCTACGGCGTGCTCGGGGCCTTGGAGGTGTTGAGGACTCTGAATGATCATGATCATGTCACCGAAGCCCCGATGGAAGCCATATGCTGGACCAATGAAGAGGGAGCCCGGTTTCCTCCCGCCATGATCGGTTCCGGGGTCTGGGCCGGGATTTTTGATCTGGATTACGGCCACTCCAGAGTTGATCCCGAGGGAAAAACCATCAGGGATGAACTCGAAAGGATCGGTTATCTCGGGACCCGCTCCTGCAGCCTATCTCCGGTCAAAGCCTATTACGAACTTCACATTGAACAGGGGCCTGTGTTGGAGGCACAGACAAAATCCGTCGGCATCGTCACTGGAGGGCAGGGATGCAACTGGTATCACATGCGTCTCCACGGCATGGATTCCCATGCGGGGACCACCCCCATGCCCTATCGTCGGGATGCTCTTCAGGGGGCTGCGCGGATCATTGCCCGACTCCGTGAAGCCGTGCTTCAACAGGAAAATGCCCTGGTCACTGTGGGAACCATCGAACTCCAGCACAATTCGATCAATACCATTCCCGGTGAGGTATTCTTCACCATCGATATGAGGCATCCGGATCCTCAAGTCCTTTCCGGATTGGATCAAAAACTCCGTGATCTTGTGGATGAAATCTGCCGGGAAGAAAAACTGGATCCCGAAGTTGACTTGATCTGGGAAGCACCTACCGTGAATTTCGATCCGGAATGCGTCGGAAGTGTCCGCAGTGCCGCGGAAAAACTTGGCTTTTCCAACATGAAAATTGTTTCAGGCGCAGGACATGATGCCTGCCAGATGAGCCATGTCGTCCCGACTGGAATGATCTTCATCCCCTGTAAAGACGGTATCAGCCATAACGAGATCGAAAGCGCTGAACCCGAACACATTTCTGCCGGAGCCAACGTCCTCCTCCATGCGATGCTCCAAAGTGCGGGGTGATAAAGAAATGCTGCGAAATTTATATACAGGTTTTAATGTTGACTTTAGATACTTTCTTGGGCTAAGTTTTTCCCCTTTCAGAGTTTAATTTTGATGTGAAATTAAATTAAATTCTATTTTAAAACCTCTTAATCAAAGGATCTAGATGAAGAAAAGAATTAGTTTTTTCACAATAATAACTTTTTTGTTCCTAGGTTTTTCGGCATATGCTCAAAAATCAGGTGGAACTCTGGTTTATCTTGTTCAACCAGAACCTCCGTCCATGGCTTCATATATTTCTACATCTGGCCCAATTGGGTTGGTTGCCCCTAAAATTTATGAAGGATTATTTGACTACGATAATGATGGGAAAATAATCTATGTTTTGGCTGAAAGTCACTCGGTCAGTAGTGATGGTAAAACGGTTACCTTTAAATTAAGAAAAGGTGTTAAATGGCATGATGGTAAATCTTTCACTTCAGATGATGTCGCGTTTACCGTGATGAATGTACTGAAAAAATTCCATCCAAGAGGACCAAATTCTTTTAGGGAAGTGACAAGTATTGATACACCGGATTCTCATACTGCAATATTCAATTTGAGAAATCCTGCTCCATATATGTTGAGAGCTTTGTCGGCATACGAATCTCCAATTGTTCCAAAACATTTGTTGGAAGGAACAGACATAAAAAGTGCGAAATTGGGAAACAATCCTGTTGGAACCGGTCCTTTCAAATTTGTCGAATGGAAAAAAGGACAATATGTAAGACTTGATAAGAACAAGAATTATTGGCGTCCTGGGCTTCCATATCTGGATCGTGTTGTTGGGCGTTTTGTTCCTGATGCATCCACAAGAACCGCAGCGATGGAAAATGGAGAGGTTTTGTATGCAGCCTATAATGCCGTTCCAAATATTGATGCAGTCCGTCTCAAAGAAAGGGATGATATCTCTGTAACAACAGATGGTTATTCGATGATCAATCCCGTGGCCTTGATCGAATTCAATGCTAAAGAGGGTCCATTTGCAAATCCAGCAGTGAGACGTGCTATTTCATTGGCCATAGACCGACAATTCATGATCGATAATATTTTCTTTGGTTATGGAAAACCTGCCACCAGTGCATTGTCAACTAACTTCAAACCAACGGGTTTGTATGCGAGTATGCCTAATTATCCTGCGAGAGGAGATATTGCGTCTGCAAAAGCCCTGCTTGATTCAGCTGGTATTAAGCCTGATGCAAACGGAGTGAGAATTCGTGCTATCTTGGACCTAATTCCATACGGTGAAGATTGGAGAAGGGCAGGAGAATACCTTAAGCAGGTTTTGGGAGATATTGGTATTAAATTGGAACTTCGTTATGAAGACGTCCCAACATGGTTGAAAAGAATTTATCATAATTACGATTTTGTGATGAATGTGAATTATTTTTACCAATTACCTGATCCAGTGCTCGGTGTTCATAGGCATTATGGAACGGATCAAATTCGTAAAGGAACACATTTTGTTAATTCTTCACGTTACAGTAATTCAGAATTGGATGAATTGTTAGCATCTGGAGCAACAGAGGCAAATGCTCAGAAAAGAACTCAGATTTATAAAAAAATTCAAGAAATTCTTGCCAGAGATATGCCTGTTGTAAATCTTTTTGAACTCCAATTTCTTACAGTTTACAATACAAAACTTAAGGGAGCTTACAATTCTGCATTAGGTGCCTATGCTTCCTTCAGTGAAGCTTATCTCGATTAATCATTCCCTAAATTGGAGAGACATAGAATATATGTCTCTCCAATTCTTATTTGTTTCTATTTAAATCGTTAGTCTTTTCCAGAAAATTTAAATTATAAAAAGTACAAATATTTTAAATCTTCTATTTGATTGATGAGTCGTTCAACCCAAATTTTTCGATACATTATAAGACGTCTTTTTCAGGCCGTACCGATTGTACTCGCAATCATTGTTTTGAATTTTTTTCTTTTAAATATGGCAGAAGGAGATGCCGTTGACGTCTTAGCTGGAGAAGCAGGCTCAGCAACTCCTGAATATATGGCCGAGTTAAGGGCTAAATTTGGACTTGACCAACCCCTGCCTGTTCAACTTTTGGTATATTTAAAGAATATCATTAGTTTAGATTTAGGTTACTCTTTTCGCCATGATATGCCGGTTTCAGTATTAATCGTGGATCGATTTTGGCCTACGCTACTTTTAATGGTAAGTACTATTATTTTAGCAGTTCTTTTTGGCATATTATTAGGCCTACTTGCAGCTATAAATCTAAATACTTGGAAAGATGCAGTTATTTCTGTTTTTGCATTGATTACTTACGCTACACCACTGTTTTGGGTTGGTTTGATGATGATAGTGGTTTTTTCCATCAATCTCCGTTGGTTTCCAACAAGTGGAATGGAAAATATTGCTGCATTTTATGAAGGTTTTGATCGATTTGTAGACATTACACACCATTTGGTTTTACCAACCATTACACTTTCTTTATTCTACCTTGCTCTCTACACAAGATTGATGAGGGCTTCCATGTTGGAACAGTATGGGCAGGATTATGTCGTTACTGCACGAGCTAAGGGATTACCTGAAAGGCGCATTACTTTCGGGCATGTGTTGCGCAATGCCCTTTTACCTGTTGTCACGATGGCTGGTGTGCAGGTTGGAGCCCTTATTGGAGGATCCGTGATCGTAGAATCTGTTTTCGCTTGGCCGGGATTGGGAATGCTTGCATTTGAGTCTCTTTTTGCACGTGATCTGAATCTTTTACTTGGTATTTTCCTTATTTCATCAGTACTGGTTGTGGTAGTAAATTTAATTGTTGATGTTATCTACTGTTTTCTTGATCCAAGAATAGAGGTTTCCTGAGTATGAATCGGTTTTGGGGAAGATTTTCAAAAAACAAATCCGCTGTTTTTGGGCTCATTATACTATTTCTTGTTATTCTAATGGCAGTTATTGCGAACTGGATTTATCCCGATGATCCTTTCCGGCTCGCTGGTAAACCAATGTCAAGTCCGGGGACGAATGGATTCCTTTTAGGCAGTGACACACTTGGCAGGGATGTCGCAGCAGGCATTGCCCATGGCGCAAAAACTTCCATTTTGATTGGTTTGTTAGCAACTATCGCTGCAGTTTTCATTGGGATCATTTTTGGTGCATTGGCAGGGTACTATGGTGGAGTAATTGACGACGCTCTAATGAGAGTTACAGAAATTTTCCAGACTATACCCTCCTTTGTTTTTGCCATCTTATTGGTAGCAATCATGAAACCTTCTATTGAAAGTATTGTTATTGCTATCACGGTTGTTTCCTGGCCTGCTGTTGCCCGCTTAGTCAGGGGGGAGTTCATGTCATTGAAAAATCGAGAATTTGTGCAGGCTTGTCACACTTTAGGCATGAATGATTCTCGGATTATGATGCGTGAAATTCTTCCAAACTGTCTAAGTCCTGTCATTGTCATCGGCTCCCTAATGGTTGCGACTGCAATCCTCATTGAAAGCGGACTCGCCTTTCTTGGACTTGGAGATCCGAACATCATGAGTTGGGGTTTTCAAATTGGTGCGGGAAGGACCATGCTTCGTTCAGCATGGTGGGTTTGTACTTTCCCTGGAATCGCAATCCTGATTACCGTTCTTGCCATAAATCTGGTTGGTGAAGGACTCAATGATGCTTTTAATCCTCGTCTGAGAGAGCGCAATTAATCAACTCCTCAACATTAAGAATCTTTATATCAAGTTGCCTAAAGGGTCTGAACGGGAATTTGCCGTTCAAAAACTTGATTTAGATTTATTATCTGGTGAGACGCTTTGCATTGTTGGCGAAAGCGGATCTGGGAAATCGTTGACGGCACGTTCCGTAATGGGTCTATTGCCGGCTCCCCATGTTTGTGTTGATAGAGGTTCGATTGATTTTCTTGGAGAAGAGATCACTTCGATTACTGATGAAAGACTTAGGGATATCAGAGGTAATGAAATTTCAATGATTTTCCAGGAACCCATGACAGCTCTTAATCCTGTTATGACCATCGGGAAACAGATTGACGAAATCTTTCGTTACCACAGCAAAATGTCACCGAAGGAAAGGGTAGGCAAAGCAACTCAGCTTTTGAACGATGTTCACTTGCCCGATCCTTCTAGGATTCTCAGTGCTTACCCACATGAACTTTCAGGAGGACAAAGGCAACGATCTATGATTGCAATGGCTTTGGCCATGGATCCCAAAATATTGATTGCCGATGAGCCGACCACTGCCCTGGATGTAACGACCCAAGCGCAAATCTTGAAACTCATCAAAGAAATGCAGGATGTGCATAACACCGGTGTGCTTTTCATTACTCATGATTTTGGTGTTGTGGCAGACATTGCTGACCGGGTTGCAGTGATGCAGCAAGGAGAAGTAGTTGAATCAGGTAAGGTTACTGATGTGCTGAATTCTCCCAAGCACCCCTACACACAAAGCCTTATTGCTGCGATCCCAAAATTGAAACCACGGGACTCCAGAATCAGCTCCGACAAGATGGTTATGGAAGCCAAAAATATTAATAAAAGCTTTGCCGGTGGTAGAAGCTTTTTTGGTTTTGGAAAGTCCTCCAATCCGGTTACAGCTGTTCAACAAGTCAGTTTCAATTTAAGAAGCGGTGAAACCTTGGGTATTGTGGGTGAGAGTGGTTCTGGAAAATCGACACTTGCCCGATGTGTCACCCGTTTGATAGAAAGTGATTCAGGACAAATTTTTTTGGATGGGGTTGATCTGATGCAATTGAATCGGAATTCGATGCGCTTGTACCGATCCAAAATTCAGATGGTTTTTCAAGATCCCTTTGCATCACTCAACCCGCGGATCAAAGTTGGTGACATTATTGCTCAAGGTCCTCTAATTCAAGGAATGAGCAAGATTGAAGCAGAATCTCTGTCCAAGGAACTCATTTCTGTTGTTGGACTGGAAGAAAAAGCCTACGATCGTTTCCCCCAAGAGTTTTCTGGTGGTCAAAGACAGCGGATAGGAATTGCCCGTTCTCTTGCTGTCAAACCTGAAATCTTAATTGCAGATGAGCCTGTTTCTGCCCTGGATGTTTCAATTCAGGCCCAGATCTTAGAGCTTCTTGATCAGATTCGAGACCAGATGAATCTTGCCATGATTTTCATTACTCATGATTTGCGTGTTGCAGCCCAGGTTTGTGACCGTGTTGCAGTGATGAGGCAGGGAGAAGTTGTTGAAACTGGTTCTACCAGTGAACTTTTTTCATCCCCCAAACATGATTATACCCAGGCGCTTCTTGCGGCAGTTCCGGGCAAGACCTGGCAAGAAGGGATACTTGCGAATTAAATTTTCTTTCCGGTTTTTTTCCTAGGATTCTGAGATCAGAATCATATTTCCCCCATCAATCTTCAACTAAACGAAACTGGCTTAATTTTAACCGCGCAGTTTTGGTCATCCTGTCTGGGCGACAGGGATTTCGGACCAACAGGTGGTGTACCCCGGGGAGCGTCGATGCTGGCGCATACGCCACTGGCGAGTATCCTGTGCGGAAGCCAGGTTGAGGGTCCGGCGTCCCCAGCGGCGGTTGACCTGTTCCATCACCGACATCAGGGCATCCTGTTTTTCCAACTGTTCCAGGTCATCCCAGAGGTGTCCTACGCGATGGGAACGGGGGATCAGTTGCAGGAGGAGTACACCGGCTTTCTGGTAGCGCATTCCCTCACGGAAATGAGGCCGCAGTCCTTCCACCGCCCGTCGGGCGAGTTCCGGAAGGTAATCAGTGGGAGGAAACTCGAGCAAGACACTGCAGGCATGCTGGGGATCGTCACGCCGGTGACGGTTGGTGTGGGCAAAGACCTGCATCGCCGAGGTCAATGCCTGCTGACGTCTGAGCTTGTCAACAGCCTGAGTCAGGTAGGCGGTCAAGGCAGAGGCCAGAGGGTCCCATTCTTGGATCAACTGCCCGAATGATTTGGCGGAGCAGATCGTCTGTTTTGCGGGAGGCGCCGTTTCCAGTTCGATGCATGGCTCCCCGCGCAGTTCAAGCACGGTTCGCATTCCGGTTACGGTAAATTCACGACGGACCCAGGTGATGTCGGCACGCTGCAGTTCGAGAGCGGTGGTGATTCCGGCACGGCGCAGTTTGATTCCGGTACGGCGGCCGATCCCCCAAAGTTCTTCGACCCCGGTTGCTCCGAGTACTTCATCACGTTTTCTCTCATCACTCAGCTCGAAAACACCGTTGCAGTCCGGATGACGTTTGGCGTGGTGGTTGGCGACCTTGGCAAGGGTTTTTGTCGGCGCGATACCGATCGAAACGGGAATGCCGGTGTGACGCCGCACCCGGGCTTTCAGTTCCCGGCATTCGCTAAGGCGCTCTTCTTCGTTACATCCCGACAGTTCGAGAAAGGCTTCATCGATGGAATAGCGTTCCACCTGGGGAACCGATGCTTCGAAGGTGTTCATCACCCGATCGCTCATGTCCCCGTAAAGCGGGTAGTTCGAGGAGAAGATGTGTATCTGCTGGCGGCGCAGCTGCTCCTCGATCTGAAAAACCGGGGCTCCCATCGGGATTCCCAGCGCCTTCGATTCGTTGGACCGCGCGATGATGCAGCCGTCGTTGTTGGAAAGCACCACCACCGGCCGGTTTTCCAGTTCCGGGCGGAAAACACGTTCACAGGAAACGTAGAAGTTGTTGCAGTCGGCAAGCGCGAGCATCAAACCTCGCGGATGATGTGGGTGACGACTCCCCAGATCGAAAAATCGGAATCGACCCGGATTGGGATGTTGTCGAACTCCGGATTTTCCGCCACCAGGAAAATCCCTTCCTCATCCTGGACGAGGCGTTTGACGGTGAATTCCCCGTTGAGGGTGGCGATCACCACACGGTGGTTGCGTTTTTCGATGGAACGGTCGACGATCAGCAGGTCCTGGTCGTAGATGCCTGCCTCCATCATTGATTCTCCTGCAGCCCGCACAAAGAAGGTCGAGGACGGATTACGGATCAGATGCTGGTTGAGATCCAGTCTTGATTCAAGATGATCTTCTGCGGGTGAAGGAAACCCTGCTGCAACCCGGGCGCTGAACAACGGCAGTTCCAAACTGCCTGATTCCTCCAGCCCGTAGATCGCGCTGACGCTGCCGTCGCTCTTCAGTTTTTTGGGGATCGATTTCAGCATTCCTCATTCTGTTCCTGCCCTCTCCCCAGAGCAATACGAAAGTCGGGAACCTAGAGAAACTGTGAAGGAATCAGGGAAGATGAAGGCCAGAAGGAGCGGGAAAAAAGGGCAGGGAACTAATCAATCCATCCCAAAATCTGGTCCAGGCGTTGGATTTCGAGCAAGTGCTGACCGGGGAGGCGTTCCTGTTTCTGGCCGAAACGGTT
>OCVP010000488.1_pt1 | contig 18101 bp, 17 predicted proteins | sample 1539171 | NCBI WGS metagenome assembly OCVP01 (sample SAMEA51879418, study PRJEB22527) | metagenome
AATTCCAACTGCGGCAGTCACTTCAACCCCACAAATCACGGCTTCCAAAAATTTGGAACCCATGATTCGATTGCGTTGACAGTCTGCCAGCATTGCTCCGGAAACCACGGACATGGCATGCAAAACAGCCTGTTCATGAACGGCATCAAACTCCTGGCAGTGGATTTGAAATCCATTGAGGAAGGCTGCTTCTGAAGTAGAAAACTTAGGACTACCACCGAGTGGTTGAGAATGACCAGGGCCCCATTTTTCAGATAAAGCACTTAATCGACGGGTATCAGGAAGTCCTGCAGCAGATAATCCTACGCCGATCGTGTCGGCCAGGAAGACTATGGATCGTTCCCGGACTTCTTTTTTTAAAGACTTCCATGAAATGCTCTCAATGTGATCAAGCAGTTTTTCAAGAAAATCGACACGTTCGTTCATGGAGCTGACAGCAAAATTTTTGGCAAAGGGGTTGAAAGAGGAGATTGTAATAGTGCTTTGGCAAGTTCTTGAACTCTGGAAGAATCAGCACCTCCGCTCTCTGCAAGGTCATAAAACTTTTTTAAGAGATCCTCATCCTTCAGAGGCCATTCCGGATCTCCTTTAGCGTCTGCAATCTTAACTGTCTTCTTTTTTCCATTTGAATTCATAACTTTTACAGCTGAACCAAAGTGGTTTGGATAGGCTTGGGTGAAACTTGGATCCTCGCAAATCCTAACGTTTTTTCGAAGCGCTTCAATCTGAGAATCATGAAGCCGGTTTTCTGTAAAATCTGATGATGATACATCTCCTTTCAACAATCCCACAGAGACACAGTGTTGTAATGAAAAGCGGCCCTGGGCAGGAGTAACGGGTATTGGTCTATCACAAAAATCTATTGCATCAGAGTAAGTTTGAACAACCACTTGGCAAGCTTCATCGTGATCAAAATCTTTGTGCAGAGCTATTGCTGCATCAATTGCAGCATGGCAGTGACGGCAGGCAGGCCATGGTTTAAAACTGACTTGATGGATTAACCATTCTTCATCCTGAATCATTTCCTTTGGAAGTAAATTTTCAGACAGGACCTCCAACCAGCCTTGGGGACCTTCGATGATTTCGCTGGAGCCAGTGAAGCCCATTTCGGCCATCTCTGCAGCATGCCTCCCGGTATTCACTGCATGGAGTAAATTCCATTGTTTCGTTGAAACATCATGATGCCGCATATGCCATAACCCTCCTGATACAGAAAGAGCATTGGATAAGGCTGAAACCGTCTGAGAAGCATTTAAATTGCGGAGGCTTGAGGCCGTAATTGCTGCTGCTGCAACACCTACTGTTGTGGTTGGATGCCAGCGTGAATAGTGGAATTGATCCAGCAAAACACCGAGTCTGGCCGCTGCTTCATACCCTTTAATGATGCCCAGTAAAGTCTCTTTCCAAGATAACTTAAGAAGATTTCCCAGAGAAACCGCGTAAGTCCTCGCAGATTTCGCGTCTAAGGGTCCTATGCCAAAACTGGGAAACTGTCCTGAGTTTTTCGAGACCAAAGAACTGATTTGCTGGGCTAAAGGCTCTCTGGCAGCTCCCAACACACAACCAACCCAGTCCAGGACATGGGATCTTGCTCTTTCAAAAGTAGCTTCTGGGACTGCCCTGTTAAGGCTTGATACCAGTTGCTCCGCAAGAGTCATAAGGAATTGGTCAAACTTCCATGTTCATCCAACTCTGGAGCGATTGTGGAAACACTCCCTGGCTCGTTCTTAAATTTGATCGGGGATCCAAAAACTTTTTGTCCTTTTGGGCCTTCAATCAACATTTGACGGAAAATCAACTGCGGCTCTGAAAATCCTTCAACAAAATCTAGAACGGGGGCAAAACAGACATCCTTGTCCTTGAACCAATTCACCCATTCATCCCGACTCCGGGTGACAAAGGTCTCCTGCAAAAAAATTTTAGCCGGATTCTGGGATGGTCCGGGAGGGCCAAGACAAAGGTCTATCAAGTCCTCTCGTTTCAATGCTTTCAAGAGGTTTTTAACAAACTTGGATTCCCTGCCGCCTAAAACAATGTGTCGATCATCCTTGGTTTTGTAGACATTATAAAATGCCGATCCACCCAATGACCTTTGGGTTGCCGAATGGACCGCCTCTCCATGAGCTAGCGAGGGTCCTGCAAAATGCCCACACCAGGGAAGCAGACTGTCATACATGGCAATATCAAGATAATCACCAATTCCTGTCCGCTCTCGTCCAATGAGAGCCATTAAAATTCCGGAGAGTGCCACAAGTGAGGCCGAAGCGTCTGCTGCAGGAAAAGCGGGAACCACGGGTTCACCATCACCCTTATCATTGACACTCATGAAGCCGGCAAAAGCCTCCACTGCAAGATCATGTGCAGGATGATGGGCTAACGGTCCATCCTGTCCAAAAGCAGAAATGGAGCAGTATATGATCCTGGGATTAATCGCTGACAATGTTTCATAATCGATTTCGAGGCGATTAGCGACTCCTGGCCGGAAGGCTTCTACAAAAATGTCTGATTCTTCTACGAGTCTGTAGAGTTTTTGAAGATTGTCCTTTTGTTTGAGATCCAGGACGACTGATTGTTTCCCACGATTGATGTTTCTGAACCACACCGACTGCCCTTCTTCAAAGGGTTCCATCTGGCGAGCCGGATCTCCTCCAGGAGGTTCAATTTTAATTATTTCTGCACCATGATCCGCCAGCATCGAAGTCATCATCGGACCAGGTAAAAATAAAGAAAGATCGACCACTCGGATCCCTGAAAGTTTGCTCATACAATCCCCTCAGCCTGCAATTTCAATATTTCAGCTTCAGAAAATCCGAATTCCTTCAGAATGGCTTGGGTATTCTCGCCAACATTATGAGGTCCAGGATGAGATGTCATCCGTTCCTGATTCCATTTGATGGGATTGGAGAGTACTTGCATTTCAGGTTTGGTTGGATGATCAATTTTTTGAATCATTCCCTGTTTCCGGATAAATGGATTCTCTAATGCTTGCCTCAGATCATTTATCGGAGCAACTGGAATTTTCCCCTGAAACCGTTCCAACCATTCTTCGGTGGTGTGTTTTAAAAATATTTGATCTAACTCTGCGCTGATTTGTTCACGTTGGCGACGACGATCAGCCATGGTTTGATATTCAGAATTCTCAGTCAGCGAGGCTTCGTCCATCAATTCACAGAAAACTTTCCAGAATTTTTCGGTCTGGCACATCAGGAAGATCCAACCGTTTTTGGTTCGGACCAATTGGCTTGGTGTGGATTCAGGATGTGCAGAACGGGGTTGACGGGAAAGGTCGTACTGTTCGTTTAAGGACCAAAGAGCGGGATATGAAAGTTGAAAAATTGCGGTGTCGAGCAAAGAAACATCAAAATCACACCCTTGACCAGAGTTTCTGGCATAAACTACTCCCATCATAATGGCGAACAAATTATTCATTCCTGTCATGTAGTCAACCAAAGACAACCCCGCGCGCTGTGGGTTCGATCCTATTTCCCCAGTTAACTCCATCCAGCCAGCCTCTGCCTGCATCAAATAGTCGAATCCTGGCCAAGCCGATCTTTCGTTGTTGCGTCCATAAGCAGACAGATGGGTACATACAATTTTGGGATTCACCTCCTTGAGTACGGAATAAGTCAGTCCGAGTTGCTCTGGTTTGTCCCCCCTTAGGTTATTGGTAATCACATCGGATTTTGCAACCAGCCGATGAAGAACCTCTTTCCCTTTTTTATCTTTTAAATCAAGGGAAAGTGAACGCTTTCCTTGATTAAAAGATTGGAAATACAGGCTGTCTTCCGGACCCAGGGAATTTGGACCGGTGGTCCGGGCAAAATCTCCCCCTTGGGTTGAATTTTCAATTTTGATGACATCCGCCCCAAAGGTAGACAAATATTGGGTACAAAAAGGACCGGCTCCATAAAACTCTACCGATAAAACTTTCAGTCCGCTTAGGGGGAGTGACTCAGAAGCTAAGGTCATAGAACATCACCAATTATCCTTTATTTCTCTCGAGAAGTTGTTTGGCAATGATCAGTTGCTGCAGTTCATTCGTTCCTTCACCAATGCACATCAACATCGCATCGCGGTAAAAGCGTTCAATTTCGTATTCTGTAGAATAACTATACCCGCCAAAAATACGCATTGCTTCCTGTGAGCAAAAGACTCCTGCCTCAGACGCAAAATACTTTGCCATTCCGGCTTCCATGTCACATCGTTCTCCCGAATCAAATTTATTGGCAGCACTTCCCACCAGTAACTTGGAGGCTTCAACACGTGTTGCCATATTTGCAAGCTTGAGTTGCACCGCCTGGTGCTGGGAAATCGGTTGGCCAAATGTTTCTCTTTCTTGAGCATAATCCACTGCCATTTTCAAAGCCCCTTCAGCAATCCCTGCTCCTCTTGCAGCTACATTAATCCGACCTAATTCGAGGCCTCCTAACACCTGCTGCAAACCCCTTCCCTCTTCACCACCAAGCAGTGCATCGGATGATACCTGTTTATCAACCAAAGTGAGTTCACAGCTGTCAATGGATCGATAGCCCAATTTTTTTAGTTTTTTTGAGACCTCATAGCCTTCTTTTTTTTGGCAGAGGAAGGCACTCATACCCTTGTGAGCGGGTTTGGCCTTAAGGTCCGTTTTTGCCAGTACCAATAAACAATTCCCGTACATGGAGTTCGTAATCCACATTTTGGTCCCGTTCAGGAGATATCCCTTCTCGTTACGATCTGCTCTTGTAAGAATTGCCTGTAAGTCGGTACCAGCATTAGGTTCTGTAAGAGCAATGCCACCACGGAATTCACCAGATGCCATTTTTGGAAGCCAATTTGTTTTTTGCTCATCGGTGCCACAGCGTTCGATTGCAGAAGCCATGATTAAGTGAGAATTGAAGATTCCACTGGGTGCCATCCAGACCGATGCGACCTTGATAATCACTTTCGCATAAACTGATGCAGGAAGTCCCATACCCCCGTATTCTGGTGAAATCGTTGCTCCAAATAATCCCAAATCCTTCATACTCTCAACCAGTTCATGAGGATATTTGTCTTCCTGATCATATTCTCGCGCAATCGGCTTAACCTCGTTTTCTACCCACTTGTCGATGGTCTCCAAAAGAAGTTTTTCATCCTCTTCCGTCCAATTCTTGCCTGCAGTACTTCCCATTGTTTATCCTATTGATTTATTGATTAAAAATACTTAGTCACGATGTTCAAAAAGTTGCATGGAAATCAATACTATGGCTCTTCATTGTTTGATGAATTTCATTCATATCTCCTACTCATTTGCTGATTGGTGTTGAGTCAGAGAGCGGATATATGATGGTTAAAATAAATGCGGATACAATAATAAAAAATGGGATTGATAGTATCCAATAAGAACGATCAAACCATAGATTGAGAATGTATTTTTTTCCACAAGAAGGACATACTGTTGCATTTTCAGTAATATCACTTTCACATTCTGAACAAGAAAATATTTGAAACATTTCCCCGCACTTTGGGCAAACATGAGCATCACCTGAAATCCATTCATCACAGGCTCTGCACTGACAAAGATTTTCTGACACGTCTAGTCAACTCTTAAATTCATAACCCCAACTTAAAAAATCCATCTCTTCCTTCTGGATTGTAGATCCTTGAGTTTGAGGCTTCAAAGTTCCTTTTCTGAACATCACTCCTTTTTTTCAGGTCATGATTGCAACAGCGACTGAGAAGGTAAAAAAGGCCGCGGTCGTGGTCAGCAAAATGATTTGAGCAATCCTGCCGCTGTCCGCCTTAAACCTTTCAGCCAGTAATGACACATTGCTGGCACTTGGCAAAGCACCCAAGAGCACAATCGTTGTCAGTGTAAAGGTATCAATAGAAAGTCCCAAAAAACGTGCATGCATTCCAATAGACCAAAGTAACAAAGGATGGATAAACAGTTTTATCATGACACCGGGCAGGTAATACGAGGCCGGCATCCGACTTGTGCTGTTCATTTTTGACCGTGCCAGCATTGCACCAATCGTAAACAGCGCCGCCGGTGTGGCGGCATCGGCGAGCATGTTGATGGTTTTGTCAGCAGGCATCCACAGTTCAAGATCAAAGACACTGACCAGGATTCCAAACAGAATGGCCCAGGGCATGGGATTGCTCGCAGCACGCGTGAGAGCCTGACGAAAAGCTCTTCCCATGCTGTCCAGCCCCGAAGAATCCAATCGTGACAAACCGACGCATAAGGTACTGGTCACAAATACATCGATTAACATGGTTAACATCACCGGACCCACACTTGCGGTTCCTAAAAGGGTCGCAAGCATGGGAACTCCCATGAACCCCGTATTGGGCCATGCTGCCACTAATGCTCCAAGAGAAGCATCACTCCATCCAATCTGACCCCGCTTGGTGATAACAATGCAAACGAAAACGGTGATGAGTGCGCTTGCCAGATAAACGCCGAATACGACTGGATCCAGAATTTTGGCTACTGAGGTCTCCGAACCAAATCGAAAACACATACATGGGAGTGCAAAGTATAAGACAAAACTGTTTAAGCCAGGTACTGCAGAAACCGTTAGCAAGCCTTTACTTACAGCGAAATATCCCGCAAAAACCAGGAAAAAAAATGGAAACGTTACAAAAAAGACATCGAGCATTTATATCCTAGTGTAATGCTTTTCTGAAAAAGTCCTGTTGTTAAAAATTAGTACTACAAAAGGAATTAACATGATTCTGAGGGAAAATCTTTACTTATTAAAATCATTTGAATGAACCAAATACAACCAACGATCATATTAAAGATGAAAACTATTTATCTTTTTTAAATGAGTTTAATTGAATATCGTTAATAAAAAAATTTCTAGTATTATCAAAAATATTTGTTAATATTTCCTGCTCACGGAAAATTAATTCATAATTCATTGTTTTGGATTAAAAAAACCAAGTTTATCTTATGATTTACAAAATCTGGACAATTCTTCTTCTCTTTCTTTTCATTCATTCTGATATTCATGCCATTGTTTTTGAGAGAAGAAAGTCGCTGAGTGATGAAATCTTCGAGTATTATATTGTTGCTGGTCCACTGGAAAGACCGGGAATTGGCAGTTTAATTACGGTTGGAGCAATTGTTAATAATATTCCTGTTCCCTGGGTTGAAGATGGAAAGTTTAACTTGATTGGTGGTTTTGGCAAAGGAAAAGGAGCCAACCAATTTGAAGGCCAGGATATGGATGCATATGGGTTAACAATCATAGACTTTCCAATTTTTTCCAACAATTTTACCTTTAGTCCGGCACGGTTAACAGCAACTAAATTTTCATATCCGTTTTTTGAAAGAGGCATTCATTCGGATCCTGATAGAAAATTCATTTTAATGGCAGATAAAGTAGCCCAGAACATCGGTGAATTTTCATATTATTTTTTAGATCGACAGGTTGAATTATTCTATACCTTTTTTAATGCTGAAATAGATTTTTATGGTTATCAAGACTATGAAGGTGATTTTGTCGATTTAAGAGATGTTGAAGACTTTGGTGAAGGTACACAAAAATGGACAGAAAGATGGGGAGTTTTACTGGATGATACGGATTTTCGAAGAGATCCGAGAATTGGATATTTTTTGAAAATCGATCGATGGCAATGGCCGAACAGAACACCCCAGGAAAGCAGTTGGTACCAGTATGATTTGGAAATGACGGGATACATCCCTTTAATCAACATGAAACTGATTTCGGTTGTGAATCAGTATTTCAGTACATCCAAAGTGATAAAATATGGAAAGGTGACAAAATACAATTGTACTGATCAACAATTGTTACTTTATCCAAAGTGTCAGCAAATCGTCGATGAAGCTTATCAACGAGATTTAATCGAATCAAAAAAAGGAAGAGCCACCGCTTTAGGAGGATTTGAAAGGTTAAGAGGATATCCCGAAGGACGATTTTATGATGAAAATACAAACTTTCGGGCAATCGAACTCAGGTATTACTTTGACCCGGTCGATATCAATTTTGACGTGATCCTGGCAAAGGGATTTCTTGCCGAATTCCAGCTTGCCGGGTTCTATGAGCAGGGTACGGTTTCTCCAGATTTAGGAGAAGACTTCTGGAGAAATTTCAGAGACAGTTATGGATTTGGGCTGAGGTTTATTACCGGGTCTGCGGTAGCAAGATTCGATTTTGGATTTTCTGACGAAGGAAGTGCGGTAAGCATCTGGTGGGATTATCCCTTTTAAAATCGGTATGGGAACCAACGAATTAGTAATTTACTTCATAAACAACCGGTCCTTCTTCTGTTCGTATCGGTGATGATATGAACTTGGCATCCATTTCCAGAAAGATCTCATCTGCCACAATTTTTCCCTTCACGGCATTTTCAACACTGTCATATTCACCCACTAATAGAATCTTGTCCCTTTCGGTCTGGATCATGTAAGCAGACAAAATTCCTCCTCCAAGTCTTTTTCTGACTTCTTTTTTGAAACTGTCCGACTGTTCAATGAATTCTTTTTGTTTCTCTGGTTCGATGGTAAACAGTGAACATCTGAAGTATTTTTGATTGGTGGATTGTTTGGATGCATCAAAGGAATCGTTGTTTATGGCAACTTCTGATTGGTTATGAACCGTCTCTTGCTCTTTTTTTGTTTCTTCAATGGAGTGTTCACTGGACAATTTGGGTGATGATTCTAAATCCTTTTTCATCGTTCAACCTTTGGTTAACTTTTTTGAAATATTCACGTGCCGTTTCTTGTAAAATTTAAAAAAGTTTGGCCCAGGAAAATTAACGCTGATCAACCGAGAAACCCAAGATGCTGAATGGTCCTGATCACCATCTTGGATGATGAATCAGACTACCCTCATCTACGATGAGATTTGTTGAGCAATCCGGATAAATTCAAAAACCTTTCAGGTTTCAGCAACAGGATGCATCCGGACTGTTTACAATCCCTTTGATGGAATCCTGGTTTGAAATCAGACCCGGAATCTCACCTCGATCAGGGAACCGCCCCGATTGGAATTTGGAGAAGATGAGTTTTCCATCAATTTCAACATCAAAGATTCCTTTTCCTTCAGGCACCAGTTCAATATCACTGATCTTCATTTCCTTCAATTCTGCCGAGACACGCTCCGCATCAGGAAGGTAGTTTCACATGGAACAGTAGATGATTTTTACTTTCATGATTTTACCTTTTTCATTGGTTGGATTGCAGATTATAGCTTGATCAACCGATCACCGTATACTGTTTTTCAATAGCCTCGGCTAAGCCCAAAACATGATCATAGAGATTTTCTTTTCCTTAAACTCATTCATGATCGACTCCATAGCCAGTGAATTGACCTAGATCCGTTCAAAAATCCAAGAGGGGGTACTCGATGCCTAAATACGCTATTGGAGTTCTTCCTCAATGGAAAGTCCCGATGCTCAAGATTGAACTTAAGGTGACTTTTTCTAAATTTCGATATTCAGTTTCCCTCGATTACAAATAACATGCGGTCCACACCTCCTTCGAGTTTTTTCTTCGCAGCCTGATAGGCTTCACTGTTGTATGCCTTCTGTGCAGCCTCCACGCTTTCAAACTCAACGACTACTGCCCTTTCAGGAGGCACTCCTTCGATTTCGGAAATGTTGGTGCCGCGTGCGAGCGCGGTTCCTCCATTCGCCATCATTGCGGGAAGTGCATCTGCTCCATAGTTTTTCAATTTTTCTTCGTCATGGATTTTGTAGTACACAGCAACCAGATAGGCTTTTGCCATCTTTCATCTCCGGGCTTGGGTTAAAAAAATATTTATCCTTTTAAAAGAACTATATCAGCTCTGAAATGGTTAATTTCAAGTGTTATTTTGCTCCAGAAAAACATTTCCAGATCGTCAAAAAGTAAATTTCTTCCGAGGAATTCGAGCAAATTTCAGCTTATTTTTTCCGTTTTTTCCGTTTTTTCTTCCCATATCAAAAAATTGTGATATGTTCACATTGAGGCTGCTAATCGGCACGTCAGGAGCCTCTGGAAGGGATGATATGCGACTGACATTCATCCCTTCTGCCCCATCATGCTTTTTAGTAAAATTCCCTTAGAATCCTTTACAACTGCGTCAGCATCGGATCATATCAGCTAGGAAAATCCAGTCATTAGGAAAGCCTGTTATTTGGAAAAAAGAATACTTTGAGATTTTACTGAAGAAAATGAACCGCTATTGCTGATCATTTCCAGGTAAACCGGGGTTGTTCCAAATCATGAACACGGGTCATCCGTCCAAACAGCACGACTTCCCGGAACTGGTAAAGGATGGCCGCCGTTGGGGCAAAAACCTGATGGCCTATGCTGGGAAGCAATAACGAAAAGCCGATCGTCTGCTGATCCTCCAACTTCAACATCCTCTCATCGATCTCTGGATCCCTAAGTTCTTCAAACGGAATGGAGAACACTTTTTCCACTTCCCGGGAGTCAGGATTCAACATTTCAGGATGGGGACACCAGACCACCCTTGATGAAATACAAAAACCGGAGCGTGTAGCAAAATCATCGAGCCGGCCTAAAACAGAGGTTTCCTGTAACTCCAATCCGATTTCTTCCTCACATTCCCTCAAAGCTGCTGCTTCAATTGTTTCTCCCGGGTCGAGCTTTCCTCCCGGAAACGCATACTGCCCTGCATGACGCTTTAAATGAACTGCCCTCCGGGTCAAAAGCAGGCAGGGTTCATCACTTCCCGGTTTGCATGTGACCACCAATGCCACAGCAGCCGGCTTCAATGCGAGATGACTGAAATCCATCCAGTCCTCCCTCTCTAGACGATCTTGAATCAGTTGCTTTAATTCCAAATTAAATTTCATCATTTCATGATAATGAAAATCCTGGCAGAATCCTCAGACATGATCCGGATAAGTCTTTTAAGGGTAGAGTTTCTGGATGTGAAATTCAGACCAGTAGCTGATCAATTTTGAATAGGAGCAGGATGAACAAATTTCATTGGACGGCACCGCCGATGACGGAAGAACGTTTTGAAAAACTCAAGGAATGGGCCGAAGAAACGAAACAGCCGGAAATTCTCTCATATGTCAAGGAGATGGATCGTAAAATCCGCAAGCGGTCCCGGAATTCCTGATTTAGAGATGAACTGGTTTTGGGGGAGTTCACATCCCGGGTAGATTTTCCAGACGCTTCATTTCGGCACTTTCGAAAAGGTCCGGATTGAGTAAATATTCGCCGAGCATCTCACAACAATCATTTCCCCAAAAAAGCTTATCTCCGATCAGCATCGTCGGAACCCCGAAAACTCCGGCGTCAATCGCTTCTTCTCCGTTATTCCGGAGCAGAGACTTGATTTCCGGATCTGAGATTTTCTCGTTGGCCTCCTCTTCCGTCAGGCCCACGGCTTCGCAGAAGGTTTTCCAATGTTCCGGATTGTCCCCTGAAAGTCCCTTTCCCCAAACACCATCAAAAATCGCGTCCACGGCTTTTTGGGTACTTCCTGCTGCAAGACACAACCTCAGCAATGGAACAGGATTAAAGGGATGTCGCTCCGGAAAACGAAACGGAATCTTCCCTCGTTCCGCAATCCATTGCACCTGACGGTAGGTGAAGGTCCGCTTGGCTTCGATCTCCACCGGCCCCCTGTTGCCCCAGTGTTTGAGCAAGCCTGCAAAAACCAGCGGTTTTCTCTCGATTTCAAGCTCTCTTGAGAATTCATTGAGCCTTAGGTTTTGAAGGTAGGCGTAGGGAGAAATGAAATCAAAATACCAAGTTGCTTTTTTCATCCAGTTCTTTTGAAAAGAAAAATTGAAACCATTTTCTCAGGAATTTTTACGCTTCAGTTCCCAGAGTTTGAAATAGCGGACCATGATGTTAAGCGCGTCGAAGAAGGCGCAAAAGAGTCCTGGTATTCCATCCCTGAAACCGCCTTTGATAAAATAACGCCGGAAGAATCGGGTAGCAGGTCTGAACAGAAAATAACGAAAGTGATTGATGGAATTGACCTGGACTCCCTGCTCCAACATGAAACCTGCCTCAAAGCTGGAGTAAAAATCGAATTTCTTCAGGAATTGGCTGATGTTCATGTAGGAGTAATGCAGCATGTCTTCTTTGAGCATCCCGGTTTTTCCTTCAATTTGGAGTTTTTCGTGGACATGCTGGTTGGCGAACTTTCCCTTGCCCCTGCGGAACATTCTGAGCTGAATATCCGGGTACTGGCTTCCATGCTTCAGCCATTTCCCGAAATAATGGTTTTTTCTCTTCAATCGGAAGGCAGAATACTCGGTTTCTGAAGCAACGATCTCCCGGATTTCCTCAACCAACTCGGAAGGGATCCGCTCATCGGGGTCGAGATAGAAGATCCAGTCGCCGCTGGCCTGATCCATGGCAAAACTCTTGTTGACGTTGAGATTTCGGTCATTCGGACGCGAGAAGGTCTTACATCCCAGTTCCTCTGCCTTTCCAAGCGATCCGTCGCTACTCTCACAATCAACATAAATGACTTCATCCGACCATTGGAGTTGGGGCAGCAACTCATTCAGATGGTCCACCTCGTTGTGACCGATGATGGTGATACTGATGGTCATGACTTCAGGGAAATTCCTGTGAAATGCATAATCTTTGGTCTAAAGAGGGGTCCAGTTTCAACAGCTGCTGAAACTGAAATTTCTCCAGAAAGCAGTGTTTCTCAATTCCCGGCACAAGTACAAGTTCATACCCTTTTTTTGAATGAATGGTGATTCATGATCCTGAATGTTCCAATCTGTTCCTGGAATTTCACGATTAATTGAGCTTTACTGCTTTAGTTTTTTTATTATCTCATTGTAAATTCTTGATTCAAAATCTCGGATTTTTGGAACTCAAGTTTGAGACTAACTTTTTAATTGAGTCAATGGATCTTCGCACAAAAATTATTGAAGTCTTTGCGGTTTTGATTCTGATAGCCGAGTCGGCCTGGGTGCTTTTCAGTCTTCAACACAAATTGAATTTGCCCACCGTCCAGTCCAGAGCGATGCATCTTTTGATTCAATTCGCCCTTGAGACGGAGGAACAAAAGCAAGAAATCCTCCTGCAGGCAGAAAAGGAAAGGATCTATTTCTGGCCTGGGAACGGGATGCCAATCGTGTCCGAACTCAGCCTTGCAGAAAGGCTGGACGGTGTTTTGTCCGAACGTTACGGCGAGGAATACCGGTCCCTTCCCGAAGAAGAGTTGAGGATGATGCGTGAAGATACCTTGCCCTGGCTTGAACAATCGGTTTTGGCTCGTGTGGATACCTGGAAATCAGTGAATTTTCCCGAAAGTCTCACGCAATGGCTTTCTCTGTCCAAAGACGAAAAAAGTTTCATTGCCACCAGCCTGGTGCAGATGACCCGATATACCTGGCTTGGGTATGACAAACATCTTTATTTCACTGTGATCCCTGACCGGAATGGGAACACTTCTCTTTTTCTTTCGTCAGTTGCTGACAATGTCGAGATTCTGAGTTTTCTCGAGGCAACCTGGCTTCAGCTGCTGCTGCTGATCGTTACCCTGATCCTGTTCCTGGTTTTCAATTTCAAACTCCTCCTGGATTCCAGAAAAATTCTCGCCATCACCCAGATTTTCGAAAAATTTGTCCCCAGACAGTTTCTGAAAAAAATTGCCAATGACGGTATCGAAAACATTCAGTTAGGAAGAGCGGAAAGTGATCATGTGACGGTGCTTTTTTGTGATATCCGTTCCTTCACGTCCCTTTCGGAATCGATGAAACCCCAGGAAATTCTGAATTTTTTGAATTCCTACTTCAAACATATGAACCAACCGATTGCAAACCACGAAGGCATCATCGACAAATATGTGGGGGACGCGATCATGGCGGTGTTCAACTTCCCGGAAAACGATGACAAATTTGAAGCAGCACGGGCGGTAGAAGCAGCGATCGAAATGCAGTACATGCTCAACGAATACAATGGCTTCCGTAAGAAAACAGGGTATGTTCCCATTTCCAACGGAACCGGGATTCACAGTGGCTCCGCCGTTTTCGGAACGGTCGGTTCCACCGACAGAATGGAATCAACCGTGCTCGGAGACTCGGTCAATGTTGCTTCAAGGCTTGAGGGGCTGACAAAACTGTTTAAAACCTCCATCATCATTTCCGATAAAACCCAGGAACTGATCAAGGACAAACCTTTTCTTTCCAGGAAACTGGACCGGGTTTCCGTGGTCGGCCGTAATGAACCGATGGATATCTTCGAGATCTTCGACTACGAGGAAGAGTCGATCAAAGAGGCAAAGCTGAAGAGTCGGGAAGAGTTCGAAAATTCAGTCGAAATTTATGAAAAAGGAAACTGGTCAGATGCCCTGAAGGGATTTGAGCAATGCATCCAAAGTTTTCCTGATGACCCCGCCACCAAAATCTATCTCAACCGTTGTCAAATCATGATCAACAATCCGGATGCGGCCGCGGGTTGGGATGGAATCACCTATCTGACAAAAAAATAAGAAAAAGTTTTCTCTCAGTTCCAGGCGGCAAATTCAGCAGTTTGCTTCATTGCCTCCTCAAGCTTACCGCAATATTCAGGAATCGATTCGAGTTCCAAGTTTTTCGGAACCATCAAAGGTTCTCCAAAAGTTCCGCGAATCCGGTTGAAGGGTTTGGGAATGCGGTGATGGTCCCAGGTTTTCAGCAGCCACTCGTTTTTCGACGCATAACTCCAGGGGATGATCGGCATTCCGGAATCCCGTGCCAGCAGGATAATCCCGGGTTTCGATTTGAGTGAAGGGCCGGTCGGCCCGTCCGGAGCAATCGCCAACCCACCTCCCTGTTTCAGGAATTTTGTGGTTTCCAGCAAGGCTTCGGTTCCTCCACGGTTGGAAGAACCGCGGATACCCTGAAAATTGAAATGACGCATCACCTGAAAGATTCCTTCCCCGTCACGGCTTGCACTGATCATGGCTGTCAAATTCAGTTCACGGAACATCCAGATGCTGAAGAAGATATCCCGATGCCAGGTAGAAAGGATGAAGCCTCCATGGAGACGACGAGCCTCATCGATGATCCCTTCATTTTCAAGCTCCGTTCTCGATGTCCACGCAATGCTTCTCAAGAGCATCACAAACAGCTTGATGAAAAGCTTTTCGCTTTTTTTTAACCGGTATCCATTTTCAGGAGCGGATTGATTCATGATCGATCTTTTCCTGGATTTCGGATCAGCCCCATTTGCTCCAGCCGTTCAATGATGGGTTTCTCATCAAGAAGTCCGATCAATGCCTGAACTGCCGGTTTTTGAAGACGTGATTCCGGGATGATGAAATCATACTCCTCATCCTGCAAAGGAATGAACCCCAATCCCTGATCTTCTGCCACGGAACGGATCGCCACTCCCCAGTCGGCCCTTGACTGGGCGACTGCGGCAGCCACCGCCTGATGGGATTTCGCTTCATAAAGAAATCCCTGGGGTTGATGTTTTCCTAAAAGACCATCGATCAGCACCCGTGTCCCGCTTCCACGGTTGCGGTTGATCATCCTCAATTCAGGATCGGAAAGCATTTCCTCAAAACGTTCCTGGAAAGAATCCTGAAAACCCTGAAAACGTGGATCATCTTCTCGAAAGATAAACCCCTGACCCCGGCGGTACCCTTTAACAAGTTTCAATCCCTGAGTGAGCAAATGCTCGTTGTAAACACCGCTTGCTTCATCCATCAGGTGCGTTCCTGCCAAATCACACTCTCCCCGACGTGCGGCAAGAACTCCTCCCATACTGCCCACAGGGATGAACCGGGACTGGTAACCGAGTTGACGCATCTCGCCAAGGAGAAAATCCATCCCGACACAATGACTGCCGATGATCATCAAATCCGGAAGTTGAACGGCATCGCCAAGCAACTGGATTTCCATCTCCTCACCCGCTTCGATCATTTCCGTTTCTTTTTCGATTTCCATGAAACCGTCTGCCCGCGAGAACCCTGTCACCGAACCCGAACCTTTACCGGTGGAATAGGCCGCTTTACCCTGTGGACCGTCGGTCAGATGAATCAGGTTGAATTCGGTGCGTCCTTTATCGGACTGAATTTTAAGGGGAACCTTGGCCTTGAGTCGGGTATTTTTCTCGGGAGGAAGACCTGCCATTTCCCTCAAAACCGGGGCGATGAAGCGGGTGAAAGTAAAAATCGCAGACGTCGGAAAACCAGGAAGGATGGCAGCAGGGGTTCCTTCCAGCACTGCCAGGCAGAGGGGTTTGCCGGGTTTAAGGGAAACTCCGTGCACGAGAATTCCGGGATTCTTGAATTGTGCAAAGACCCGGTAATTCTGGTCACCTTCTCCTTTCGACGTTCCTCCGGAGAGCAGCAGCATGTCGGCTTCCAGGCCTCGTCGAACCACCTGCTCCAATTGTTTCTCGTCATCCCTGACGATTCCCAGAAATTCCACCTGACAGCCCAGTTCCTCTGCCGCGTGCCCCACTACCAGGCTATTGGAGTCATAAACACGTCCAAGCTGCATGGGTTCTCCGGGAGCAATCAGTTCGTCTCCGGTCGAAACCACCGCTACTTTGGGTTTTTTCCAAACCCAGACATGGGTTTCACCAACGGCTGCAAGGGTTCCTGTTTCACGGAAACCCAGCAGATCTCCACGGCGCAGCACCACTTCCCCGGCACCCAAATCGGATCCTGCGAGGGAGACTCCTCCTCCTGGAACGATCGGCTTCAGAACACGGATCCGGTCTCCGTCTGGATGGGTATTCTCGATCATCACCACACCATCCGCTCCTCGAGGAAGTACCCCTCCGGTTGAGATCGGAGTAGCCGTGCCAGGCAGGAGTTGTTCTTCAGGAATCACTCCGCAAGCCAGGATTTCACGATTCAGTTTGAGGCTCAAAGGCTCAGTTTCCTCGGCGCCGAAGGTATCTTCCGCACGAACCGCGTAGCCGTCAAAATTGCTGCGGTCGTAAAAAGGAACGTTGATCGAAGCGATCACATCCCGGGAAAGCACCCGGCCACGGGCTTCTTTCAGCAGAATCTGCTCTTCTCCAAGAGGAGCAGGATTGACAGCATCACGAAACTTTTTCAGCGCTTCTTCCGCGCTTGCCAAATTGAGAAACTGTTCTTGTTTCATCAAAGCATCCGGTTTGTTTCAATCATAAAGCCAGAGCTCCACCTCTTCTCCTTCAGCAAATCCCTCAGAAGATTCTTGGGTAAGCAGAAAGCCATCAGCGCGGGTAGTGGAAGAAAGAATCGACGCACCTCCCGAGGCAATCGGTTCGGCTTTTCCTTCTTGAATCTGAAGCCGGACGTATTCGATCCTGCCAATTTGAGAAGCGATTTTTGACCGGAGCGGAAGTTTTGTTTTGCGGTAGGGCCAGTCTTCAGAGAGCCCTCCCAAGCGACGCAAAGCAAGCCCGACAAAGCAGTCATATGCGGAAAGACATGAAACAGGGTTTCCCGGCAGAAGGAAAACTTTTCTTGGGCCAATCAAGCCAAATCCTGTTGGGGCAGCCGGGCGCATGGGGATGCCGTGAACCAACAAAGTGCCGATTTCTTCCAAAAGCGTAGGAGCATGATCTTCCAGTCCGACCGATGTGCCCCCGGTGACACAGATCAGATCGGCTTCCGATTCGAGCATGGCTTTGCGGATGGTTTCGCGTTCATCCCGGAGATGGAGGATCTTTCCGATTTCAGCTCCATCCCTCTCGGCAAGTTGTCGAAGCATCAATGAATTGGAATCAACAATGGAGACTCCCTGCGGCTTGGATCCAGGTGGAAGCAGTTCGTTTCCAGTGATCAAAAAATCGATAATCGGCCGACGGACCACAGACGCCTCATGCATTCCAACAGAGGATAAAAGGCCGATATCCTGGGGACGAAGTTTTCTTCCTGATTCAAAAAGCGGTGCCCCAGCGCGGATATCTTCGCCGCGGAAGCCAATGTGCTTCCCCGGAGGAACAGGCTCCTGAACATGGATCCGGTCTCCTTCTGATTCTGCGTGTTCGGCGACCAGGATCGCGTCGGCTCCCGCAGGAACAGGCCCACCGGTCATGATCCGGACGGCTTGACCGCTATCCACGGTTTGCTCGAATCGGGTTCCCGGTGTGACTTCTCCAACCACCTCAAATGAAAGCGGAGCATACTTCGATGCACCAAAAGTTTCCTCGGCTTTCAGAGCGTATCCGTCCATTGCGGAACGATCGA
>OCVP010000489.1_pt1 | contig 18076 bp, 16 predicted proteins | sample 1539171 | NCBI WGS metagenome assembly OCVP01 (sample SAMEA51879418, study PRJEB22527) | metagenome
TCTTTTATGTAACAAACCGTAAAATGGTGGGATATGAAGGTATGGAAAAAAATCTGAAAGCATTGGGATTCCCCAACGTCGACCCAAAGCACCTTCTGTTAAGAACCGGCAGCAGTGACAAGCAGGAACGTCGAAACATGGTCGAAAAAGATTATGAAGTCGCACTTCTCATGGGCGACAATCACAATGATTTCCACAGTGCCTTCCGGAATAAATCGGTGGCTGAGCGATTTGCCGAAACCGACAGGTTCAAGGACTCCTGGGGAACAAAATTCATCGTCCTGCCCAATCCAACTTACGGTGACTGGGAGGGTTCAGTCTATGAAGGAAACTGGGGGGCTTCTGCTGCTGAAAAGGACCAAATGAGAAAGGGATTACTCAAACGCTGGAACTACCAACCCTGAAAGTAAATCAAAGCTGCCGGGCATGCCTGAAGGTGTGCCTCGGCAGTTTCGGATTTCCGGGGAGTTCCAACCCGTGTTGATGAAACCTCCCTGGATGAACTCAAATCCATAGAATCAAGAACCTTTGAGTTATGGAACAATCCAATAAGTCTTTCAGATCCCATGGGGAATTTTTCTGACAGATCCCAAGACCCAAATCACTCCTCTTCACAAATCAATTCTGAGTTTTGGTCAGTGCTTTCAAGGGTGCGGCAGAGGACAACTTCCTCCAGCGAATCAGAAGGCTGACGGACAAAATCGTAATTTTCGAAAATATGCAGCATCGCCTGGTTATCACGGCGAACATAAGCCAGCATTTTGGCCACTCCCCTTTTTTGGGCAATCTTCATCATCTGGCAAAGCAGGACGGTCGCCATACCCGATCCACGTTTTGTTTCACGCACGACGAAAGCCACTTCAGCCAGGTTTTCCTTGTCGAGGTAAAAATAACGTCCTACTGCATGGATTTCCTGTTTCGGCCCCTGGCGTTCGGTGAGACAAAGCGCCAAGTCCCGTCTTTGGTCGACATTGACCAATGAATGGGCTTTTTCCCGTGACATTTGCTTGGGTTGGTGACGGTAGCGGAGCATCAGGGTTTCCGCATTATGAGAATAGAAGAATTCCTGCAGGCGCCGTTCATCTGAAGAATGCAGCGGTCTCATGAAGTAGGTCTGGCCATCTGAGAGGCGGATTTTTTTGATTTCCACCGAACCGAGTTCAGGAACCCGGGTCGGTTCCTGTTTTGTGTACTGCGGCACCCAATACTGTTCGCGCACGCGGGACAGGAGTTGTTCCCGGAAATCGGGATGAGCTACCTGGATCAGTTCCAGGGCCCTTTCTCGGATGCTTTGACCGCGTAGTGTCGCGATCCCGTATTCGGTCACAACGTAATGCACATCCCCACGGGAGGTGACGACCCCCGAGCCTTCCGTGATGAACGGAACAATCCTTGAGACACTGCCTTTTTTCGCGGTGGAAGGAAGGGCGATGATGGGGCAGCCATCCCGGCTCATGGAGGCGCCACGTATGAAATCAACCTGTCCCCCGATGCCGCTGAAAAAACGGTAGCCCACCGAATCCGCCACTACCTGTCCGGTGAGGTCCACTTCGATCGCACTGTTGATCGAAACCATCTTATCATTCTGGGCAATGATGGATGGATTGTTGACATACTCGCTGGGATGAAAATCAACATGGGGATGCTTGTGCACAAAATCATAGAGGGTCTTGGTCCCGATACAGAAGGATGTGACGGTCTTGTGCCGGTGGATGCTTTTGCGGGAATTGTTGATGATTCCCTTCTGCATCAGCTCGATCACTCCATCACTGAACATTTCGGTATGGATGCCCAGGTCACGATGATGGTGCAGACTGTTCAAAACCGCGTCGGGTATCTTGCCGATACCCATCTGCAGGGTCGCTCCGTCTTCGATGAGGAGGGCAGCGTATTCTCCGATTTTTTGGGTCACCGGGTCCATCTTGGCCGGCTGCAATTCCGGTAAAGGCTGGCTGGCAACGTAGGCTGCATCGATCTCATTCAGGTGGATGAAACTATCCCCCATGGTAAAAGGCATCTGCTCATTGATCTGGGCGATTACATAACGGGCGCTTCGGGCAGCCGCGTGCACGACATCGACCGATACCCCCAGCGAACAGTAGCCATGGGGATCCGGGGGACTGACCGAAATCAAAGCCACATCAATCGGAAGGGTCTTGTCGTGGAACAGGGAGGGGATTTCGGATAAAAAACAGGGGGTGTAATCGGCATATCCTTCATGGACCGCTTCCCTGGTCCCCTGTCCGAGAAACAACGCATTGAGGGTAAAGGTATCCTGATACTGCTTCTGAGCCCAACGGTTTTCACCCAAAGTGAGAATGTGGACGACTTCAATGTCATTCAGCGCCGAGGCCTGTTCATCAATCAACTGATCCATCAGTGCATTCGGCACCGCCGCGTTGGAACCTATAAAGATCCGGTCGCCCGATTTTAAAAAATGCTTCCAGTCAATTTGATTCTGTGATCCCTTAATGTGGTCCATAAGGCAAATTTTCCGATTTGATAAAGAATTCCGTTTTTAACAGATTTTATGATGATCAAGAAAACGGCACATTTTACTTGTTCCGATGAATTTCCCCTATTCGTAGAAGCACGGAATCCTTGCTTGGAAATGTCTTTTGAACAGATTAATTCCGATCTTTCTGATAAAATTCTTTCCTACTTTTAATCGGCTTTCATTGGAATCATAGATTCAGACTACCTTTTTTCTAAGCTTTTTGTTATTTTTTTGCCTGTCTTCCCCCCCTTGGGCTCAGGATGGTCTGAAGCTTGCCACCACCACCAGCACCGCCAATTCAGGACTACTGGATCATCTGCATCCTTATTTTGAAAAAGAAGCTGGAATCCGGGTTCATGCCATTGCCGTCGGTACAGGGAAGGCCTTGAAGCTTGCTCAAAACGGTGATGTCGATGTGGTTTTGGTGCACGCGCGTCAGGCAGAAGAAGCATTTGTGAAGGCCGGTCACGGGGTGAACCGCAAAGAAGTGATGTACAACGATTTTGTCATCGTCGGACCGGTCACAGACCCCTCTGGAATCAGCGGATCAGAAAATGTGATTCAGGCCTTGAGAACCATTGCAGCCCAAAAGTCGCTCTGGTATAGCCGCGGGGACGACTCGGGCACCCACAAAAAGGAAATGTCGCTCTGGCAAGAAACAGGGTTGAAACCGGGAAACGCATGGTTCCAAGCGATTGGACAGGGGATGGGCAAAACCCTGCTCGCAGCCGATGAAAAAAAGGCCTACACCCTCAGCGACCGGGGCACTTATATCGCACTTTCGACGGAAAACAGGATCGAGCTGAAAATCCTTCACGAAGGTGATACACGACTGTTCAATCCCTACGGAGTGATTGCAGTCAACCCGGAAAAACATCCACATGTCAAATTTGAACTGGCTATGAAGTACATCGATTTTCTCACTTCGCCAAAAGGACAATCTTTGATCGGGAGTTTCAGGATGAATGGGAAAATACTCTTTCATCCCCACCTTGGAGATTGATAAGATAAGCCTGAATTTCAACTCCAAGAGAAAGAGTTTTCACAAATTTCCATGCTGAAAATCAGCGGTATCAGATCAAGTGGATTTTTTATTTGAAGGATTCCTGGAAGGCCTCAACATGGTTTTCCAGGGGAATCCTGCCGTCTACAACGCAGCCTGGATCACGCTGCGGGTCAGCTTCGGAGCGACCCTGATCGCATCATTGATCGGGCTGCCCCTGGGATATTTCCTGGCCAGTACTTCATTTCCCGGAAAAGGATTCTGTACGATTGTGCTGCAAACCCTACTGGGGTTTCCAACCGTTGTGATCGGACTGCTGGTTTACGGGTTTCTATCGAGGCGGGGGCCCTTCGGTTTTGCGGATTTGTTATTTACTCCCTCAGGAATTGTGATCGGATTGGTAGTCCTGGCTTTTCCCATCGTCACCATGTTCACCATGACCGCGGTTTCCGGGATCGATCCCAGAGCCCGGGAAATGGCTCTCACCCTGGGGGCTTCACCCCGGCGGGCGGCCTGGACGCTATTTTTGGAAGTACGTTTCGGACTCGTCTCTGCATTGCTCGCATCATTCGGACGAGTCGCTTCCGAGGTCGGCATCGCGATCATGCTCGGGGGGAATATCGAAGGCTACACCCGAACCCTGACCACGGCGATTGCCCTGGAAAGCATGAAAGGCGAATTTGGATTTGGGATCGCCCTGGGTTTGGTTCTCTTGGTCCTGGTATTCTTCACCGCTCTTCTCTCTCGGTATGTCCAAAAACTCTAAGCCCCTGATCCGCCTCGAGGGCATCCAACAGGCTTTTCAGAACCGTGTCATCCTGGATGTCGATCAACTGGAAATCGAACAGGGCAAACTGACATTGCTGAGCGGGGCAAACGGCGCAGGAAAAACCAGCCTGATGCGGGTGATGGCAGGATTGACGAAACCTGATCAGGGAAGAATGTGGTACCGGGATGAAGCCGTTTCCTTCGGGAAGCAGGGACTTGAATTCCGCCGCAAAGTCAGCATGCTCCAGCAGGAACCTTACCTTTTTTCAGGGAGTGTCTTGAAACAGGTCTGTTACGGCCTGATTGCCAGAAGTTTGACCCAAGGGATGGAAGACAAAGCGCTTAAATCTCTGGAATCCTTAGGCTGCATGGGGCTTGCCATGCGCCATACCAGACAATTGTCGGGAGGAGAAAAAAAAAGGGTTGCCCTCGCGAGTCTGTTGACCCTGGATTCCGAAGTACTGCTTTTGGATGAACCTACCGCACAGGTGGACCAGGAAAGCAGTGAGAAGATCCTGGAACTGATTCAGATTCAACTCGATTCGGGGAAAACCCTGGTCATCAGCACCCATCAGCCAGAGTGGGCCAAACCTTTGAAGCCAAGAATATGTCTGTTGGAATATGGAAGAATCGCTTCAGATACTCTTTGGAATTGACTCAGAGCTGCTCTGTAAAGCTGAGATAACTGATGTAAGCGAATCCTGAAATGCTGAGGAGGCTAATGACCCAGGCCGCGATCCTGGCAAATTTTTTTGATTTATCATGGGCTAACTGGTCCAGTTCCTCATCACTCAAATCCCTTTGCCAAAACCATTTATCGGAGCGGGCCAGTTTTTTGTAATGGAGGTGATAGGCCATCTGTTCACTGAAGTAGAACGCAAACAAAGGGGTGATCACCGACAATCCCAACAGGATCAAATAGACCATTGAATCTCTAAAATATGATTCAGATTAATCAAATTGCTGCTTTCAATGCTACTCGTCATTTTCAAGAATAGCCATCCATAAACACACCACTCAACCATACCAAATCAACTCACTGAAGCGATATTTTCTGCTCAGTTTCACCATCCTGGACCGAATTCTGATTCCGATCAGATTGCATCCATCTCGCTCTGACCATCCAAAAAAATTGAATCTCAGCTAACAGGACTCATTCCGAGTCTTTTCAAATACCATCAAACTGAAATCTCAAAGATAAAATTTATTGATAAAGATGATGATTTTTTTTCATTTGTCTTAAAGACCAACAAACTTAAAAATTCCACCTGAAAAATGATCTGAATTTTTAAAAATCATAGCTCATCTTTAATTTTGGGAGGATGATGGAAAACATTTTTGATTTGGAGCGATATCCAATAGCTGATTCGGACCATCCGTTAACGATCGATTTGATCAACAAAACCAAAGAGGAATTGGAATCCATCGGCTGCGCGGTCATTCCCGGTTTCATCAAACCCGAATCCCTTCTGAGAATGAATGCAGAAGCAGAAAAGAAATTGGGAGGGATTCACTGGACTTCAGACCGGAACAATCCATATTTCACCAAAGATGATCCCGAACTGCCTGAAGACCATCCGAAACGATTTTTTGAGGAACGTAAAAGCGGCTACATCACTTCAGACAACCTGGACCCTGATTCTGATCTTCATACAATTTTTCAATCCCTGGAACTGAGGGAGTTCTTAAGAAAGGTTCTTGGACTTGAACAGCTGTTCTGTTTTGCTGATCCGATCGCAAAACATCCTTACTCAATTATGAAGGAAGGGCATTATTTTCCCTGGCATTTTGACGGGAACGAGTTCACTGTCAGCATTCTGATCCAGGAAGCGGAAGAGGGAGGTTTGTTTGAATTTGTACCGGACATCCGAAAGCCTGGGGATGAGAATCTAGATTCCGTTAAATCGATCCTCAAAGGAAGCCGGGATAGGGTAAGAAGTTTAAAACTGAAACCAGGGGATATGCAGCTTTTTAAGGGACGTTATTCTCTCCATCGGGTGACCAGGGTTCGAGGAAAGATAAATCGAATCATCGCCCTTCCGAGCTATACCCTCCATCCCGGGATGATGAACCGTCCTGAACATTCCATACAGGTCTATGGGAAATCGCTGCCGATTCAGTACGAACGAGAGAATGTACGTTCTGACAATCTTATCGATTGATCAGGTCGTCTGCAGCAATACCAAAGGTTTTTGTCTCAAAACTCCGGAAGTGGCCAGCAAGGAAACCACCATTCCGAGAAAAGTCACCCCGGCAATACCCATTGCACTGTTGAGCCATGCTGGGTGCCAAAGACTTTCGAAAATCTGCCAAGACAGGGTGTAGGACATCGCCATGCTGAGAACGACTCCAAAGAAGGCCGCCATGCTGCTCAAAATCCCGAACTCAAGCAGGATCATGCTACGGATGTTGGAAAACCCTGCCCCCAATACCTTGAGCAGGTTGATTTCCCGATAGCGTCTCTGCACCTCGTAACGTGCAATGGAAAAAACCACCACCATGCCCACCAGGATCGAAAGATAGGCCATCATCCTGATGGCAAGACTCATCTGATCCGTTATTTCGATCACCCGCCCGACAATCCTTGTCACGTCGATTACTGACACATTGGGAAATTCTTTGATGATCCGGGTTTGAACCGAAATTCGTGATGCGGCATCCAGACCTGAAACCGAACCAAGGAAACTGGCAGGAGCATCCTCAAGCACCCCGGTTTGGAAGAGGATGAAAAAATTAGGTTGAAAACTGTTCCATTTGACCTGCCGAAGGTTGACGATTTTCCCTTCAACCGGAATTCCCTGAACATCAAAAACCAGCAAATCGCCCATCTCCAGACCGAGACGGGAAGCATACCGTTCTTCAATGGAAATTTCTGCAGGCAGTCCGGAATCGAAATCATAATCATTGGAGAGAGGAGTTCCTGCAACGATCTTTTCGGAGTTGAACAGTTCCGGGCGGTATGACACGTTCAATCCCCTGGATCGGAAACGCCTTTCACGTTCCTCTTCCCGGGTCAGCATCTGCCGGTTCGAATCATCCATTTCCCGCTGAAAGGGTTCTCCATTAACCGAAACAAGCCTTGCCCGGATCAATGGAGAAAGCATGTCGAGCGGAATTTGCTGGTCGGCAAGCAAAGATTTTAAGGGGTCAGTCTGTTCGGGCTGGATGTCAAATAAAAACAAACTTGGAAGTTTGAAATCCTTGGGCTTTGAAATCTCTTCCAAAAGCCCCTGCTGGATTTGCGGCACCAGGTTGATCAGCAGGGTGCCCATCGCAATTGCCATGAAACAGGAAACGGCACTGAGGCGGTTGCGTGAGAGGTTTTTCAGCGCGAGCCTGACAAAAGGAGCCCTAGTTTTTCCGAACGTTTCGGTGAGCTTCACCATTCCCAGGCCAAACAACCCGAGCAGCATGATACAACCGAGCAGCAACGCAATGAAAAGAGATCCGACCAGCAAGGACTGCGATTGCCAGACTGCAAGCAGCCAGTAGGTGATAACGAGGGGCAGATAGCTTAGAAGGTTCATCACATTCCAACTTCCCGGGCTTTTTCCTGCTTCCACATGGGCGCTGAAAAGCGAGAGCGGCTGGACTTTGCGGATTCCGTGCAGGACCGGAAGACAAAACACAATGCTGCCGATTGATCCGATCATCAGCGCGAGCCAAAGACTGCGGACCCGGACCATCGTCTCGAATCCGCGGGGCAGGAATTCTTCCAACAGCATTGGCAGCGCGGGCAGCAAAAGCACTGAAAAGAGCATGGCCAGCATAGACGCAAGTGTGCCCATCAAAACCAGTTGCCAGATCACGACCTGGAAGGTTTCCCTGCGATGGGCCCCAAGGCTCATCAAAACCGCCATTTCTCGAAAACGGGTTTGCAGAAAACTTCGGAAGAGATAAGCCGCGCCGATACTTGCCAGAAAAAGCGCGATCAAAGCAATCAATCCCAGATAATCGTTGAGGTAGCCCAGAACCCTTCCCAGGTTTTCACTGGCATCTTCATGGGTTCGGACACGAATTCTTTCGTTACTGTTCCCCATGAGCCTAATTTTGTTTTCAAGCTCGTCTTCAAGTTTTTGGATCTCTTGATGATCAGAGAATTTATATAAATTTTCATAATAGACCCGGCTTTTTTGGGTCAGCAATCCGGTCTCCATCGCCTGGGGCAATCCGACATAAACCCTGGGAGCAACTCCGAAGGTATTGAATGCGCTGCTCGGATCTTCCAATACGACATCCCCGACGATGAAATCGACTTCACCAAGTCTGAGTGTGTCCCCAATTTCCAGGCCCAGGGTAATCAGCAGTTCCGGATAAGCCCAGAGTTTGCCAGCCTTAATCAGTTCCTCATCCACCATTTTGGGGTTGGCATTCTTCTGGTTTCCCAGAACCAGCTTCCCGTAATATGGAAAACCGTTTTCGATGGCCACCAATTGAATCAGCCTGGAGTTCGATTCATTCGCTGCCATGGTCACAAAATGAATCTTTTTTGAGGCTTCCCACGGTGAGGGCAGCATCTGCTCTAACTGATTCAGGGTTTCCGGAGGAACCGGCATCCTGGATGAAATAGAAATATCTGCACCTAGAATCGATTTCGAATTCCGGGTTAAATGCCGGTCCAGGGAAACCTGAAACGAATCAAGAGCGATGAAACCGGCAAGCCCGAGGGATAGGTTCAGAATGAAAAAGATGCTGAAACGTCGGTGGTTCAGCAGTTCCTTGAAAGCCAACCGGAACCACAGCCACAGGCGCTTGGAACCTGACCTATTTTTGGTGCCGACCGCAGGAATCGGGTAGGTGATCTCACTCACTGAAGAAGCCCCTGACTGAGGGTCAACTGTTTGGAACATCGTAAAGCAAGCTCGGAATTGTGGGTGACCAAAACCATCGTCATTCCTGTCCTTCCAACCAGATCGAATAAGAGGTCTGCCACCTGTTCTCCGGTATCATGATCCAGGTTCCCCGACGGCTCATCCGCCAGAAGAAGTGCTGGACGAATGACGATTGCCCGGGCAATGGCCACCCGCTGGCACTCCCCTCCACTGAGTTGGTGAGGAAAATGATCCATACGCGATCCAAGGCCCACCTGCTCCAGTGCTTTCTCGGCAAGTTCAAGAGCATCCTGCTGGTGATTCATTTCCAGGGGGAGACTTACGTTTTCCAGGGCATTGAGGTGGGTCATCAAATGAAACTGCTGAAAGATGATACCGATGTTTTCCGCCCGGAATTGAGTCAATTCTTCCTCGGACATCGAATCCAGATGGCGTTCTTTCAATTTAAGGGTTCCGGAAGTCGGTTGGTCCAATCCTGCCAGCAATGACAAAAGGGTCGATTTCCCGCTTCCGGATTGTCCTATGATGGCGGTGGTTTCTCCCTCTTCCACTTTTAGTTCAAGACCTTTGAGCACTTCCACGGGGGAGGTGTTATTGACTCCAGGAAAGGTTTTGGTCAGATTTTCAATATCGAGCAGCATACTGAATTTATGAAATGTTAATTTCAGTCATATTAACTTTATGAATTAGGCATATCAAAGAGAGTTTCGTAACTCATTGTAACGACAGACAATCTAAAGCGGATCAGTTCACCAGTTTTTTGGTAAGACTGTTGCCTGTGTAAATCAGCAGGGCCATCCAAATCAGGGTAAAGGTAACCCCATGGGTTAAACTAAAGGGCTCATTATAAATAAAAACTCCAAGCAGGAATTGAAAGGTGGGTGCAAGATACTGGAAAAGACCGAGGGTTGAGTAGCGTAATCTTTTGGCTGCTGCGGCAAAGCAAAGGAGTGGGAAGGAGGTAATCAGTCCGCAACCCAGAAAGTACAGATCCATTTCACTCAGGGTGCCGAAGTGACTGGACCCGTCATAAGTCCACAAACCGAGCAGCAACAAGGCCGCAGGCACCAGAATCAGTGTTTCCATGGTCAACCCGATCAAGGGTCCCACATCTGCCACTTTTCGGAGCACTCCATAGACCGAAAAGGTTCCGGCCAACCCGAGTGCAATCCAGGGTAATTCACCAAAACCATAGAGGTAATTCAAGACTCCGCAGAATGCCAGTAAGAGTGCCAGACTCTGCCAGAGATTGAATCGTTCCCTGAAAACCAGCATCCCGAGCATCACATTAACCAATGGATTGATAAAATAACCGAGACTGGTTTCCAAGATCCATCCTTCATTGACCGCCCAGATGTAAATCAACCAGTTCGCTCCTAGAAGCAGGGATGTGGTCAACATCAGGAGAAGTTGTTTCGGATTTTTGATGAGTAGGATCAGTTCGAAAAACCTTCTGTGGAGTGACACCACAATCAGCAGAAAGACCACGGACCAGAGGATTCGATGAACAAGGACCTCCAATGCCGAGATACCGATAAAAAGTTTCCAGTAAACCGGTAAAAGCCCCCACGTTCCATAAGCAAGTACCGCGTATAAAGGCCCCTGCCAGACAGGCTGATCAACTGAAAAATCGTCGGCTTCCGCTATCACTGATGAGGATCTGTTCAGAATTCGATCTGGGTCCTTTGGGAATCGAGGAGGAACGTTTGTGAAGGAACACTGAAGAAGTCCCGGAGACCTTCCTGGAACTCCTTTTCAATCCTGATCGCGCATTCCTTTCCTGCAACAGCAGGAACTTCTGAAACCAGAAAGATCCTTGAACTGTCCTGATGAACCAGTCCGGTTCGGGCTTGACGCCACATGAAATGGCGGGTCAGTATCGTGCTCCCTGAAGCATAGGCCACTTCTCCGGGGTCCACCATGATCGCTTCATCCTGGTCCAGGGCTGTGAACTGATCACCTTCACAGGTCAGACGGAGTTCGATGTCTCCCTCAAGAGGATCCAGGTCAAAGGCTCCTGCAGCGACCACATGATTGAGTGAGATGGCATTGTAAAAATCCACCAGAGGGTTGATGGAGAAACGATCTCCACCTTTCAGAGCACGGCGCAGAAGGGCCTCAATCGAAGTTGGAAATTTTTTGTGCGAAACACCGATTCCCTGAAACTGCTCCCGAAACTGCCGCACATGAGGATGGGACTGCGCATTTGGGAGATCGAGGTTTCCTGCCGCAAGCCAGGCTCGATTCCAGTATGCCGACACCAAACCATCGGAATCAGAATTGGTATGCGTTTCCGGAACCGCAACCACAAGATGCATTCCCGGGAAAAACCTGAAAATTTTTGGATCAACATCAAATTTCATAATATCCCCTATTTTGCTGAAAAGCCTAGGGGATGATCTCTGAAAACAAAAGAGATTTGCAGATTCAACATTCCCTCAAAACAAGGGACAAACTTGGATGACTCTTTGAATCGTAAACAACCGGGATTAGCGGAGGAGGAATTGGAGAGATCGGGTTTCTCCATGCTGCATCACAAAAAAATGCTCATTGGAGATCCCTTTTTGAGCAAGGGCATCCTCTAGTAATTTTGGTGGTTCGTCCACCGGTTCATCTGTCAACATGAAGGTGCCCCAGTGAATCGCTACGGAATAACGGGAATCGATGTCCTGGTGTATCTTCACCGCTTCCTCCGGGTTAATATGTTTTTGTTTCATGAACCATCGTGGGCTGTAGGCGCCAATGGGAATCGCAGCCAGATCGAAGCCTTCGAATTTATTCCCGAGGTCAATGAAATCCTTGGAATAACCCGTATCTCCCGCAAAGAAAAAACGGAATTTTGGATGCTCCAAGACCCACCCGGCCCAGAGGACTTGATTTCGGTCCCAGGGTCTTCTTCCACTCCAGTGCTGGACTGGCACTGCATGGATCTTCCACCCCAGATAATCCTGCTTTTCCCACCAGTCCATTTCAACAACATTAGGGATCCCTATGTCCTCGAACCATTCCTTCTGCTTGAGAGGAACAAAGATTTTTGGAGGCTGACCTTCCTGCTTTTGATGTATTTTTTCCAGGGTCAGACGGTCGAGATGATCATAATGATTATGGGAGATGACGATCAGGTCAATATGGGGAAGATCCTCGATTGAAATCCCGGGTTTCATGTAGCGTTCCGGGCCCGCAAAACTGACGGGAGATGCTCTCCGGGTCAGATGCGGATCGGTCAAAATGTTGAGACCTTCAAACTGCAATAACAGAGTTGAGTGACCGATCCATGTGAGAGTCGGCTCGCTTCGGTTGTTTTTCAAAAATTCTGGATCATTTTCAGCCATTGGAAATGCAACAGGTTCCGGGGCAACCCTGTTCCATTTCCACTTCAAAAATGATGAAAAGGATTTGTCGGTTGATTCGAGATAATTATTTCTGAAAGTTCCATCCGCTAAATGATGGGTTTTCATGGTCTGGGCAGAAAGAGGAAGGTTTTGGGAACAACCCCCTACGATCCAAAGTAACAGCAGAACAATGGGGATTTTCCTAAACAAACAGAAAAATTTAATTATTGAAGATTCGCTGAGGCGGAGAGTAAAGCCTGGATCAGTTGTTCCAATTCCAGGGGAGAAGTTTTTCTGCTGCAGTTTCACGGTTTAAGGCGCGAGCCAGTATTAGACCGGGATCAATGATGAAGGTACTTCCAATTTTCCGTTCAGGGATTCCGATGGGGATTTCGGTGCAGCCTAAAATCACTGCATCGGCGTTCATTTTTTGAAGGGATTCAACTCCCTCGAGCAAAATGTTACGGGCTGTTTCCGTGACTGGATTGGCCTGGACCTTGATCCCGTGTTTTTTGTGAAAAAGGGCTTCCTCATGTATACGCGTTTGCTGAGATTCGTCCAGGACCAAGGTGTTATAACTTTCCGGCTCCAGTAGTTCCGGGTAGAATCCTGCTTTCCAGGTTCCAAGCGTGGAAAGGATCCCGATATTTTTAACCGTGGGACATTCGCTGCCGATGAAATTCACAGTTTCCTGAATCATGTCCAGGTAGCGTGCTGATTTGGCATGGGGGGCAATTTCTTGATGAAAAACCTCAAGGATCGGTGCGGCATGGGCCGTATTACAAGGCATCCCGATCACCTTGGCATTCATCCTTTGCAGATCCAAAAAATTCTTTGCCAATGCGTACGCAGGGTTTTCTTCGGATTCCCCGAGTAGAAAACGGGTACGGTCTTCAATCTCACCCGGAGTGGAGACTGATACCATTGGGAGGTACTCCTGATCACAACTTGCATCGGTTTGTTCCAGGATTTTGGTTGCCAGGTCCAGACCTGCAAAGGGTCCCGCGCCTGCAATGATTCCGATGATCGGTTCCGTCATTCTAAAGATGCTTTTGAAGGTTTTTAAAAAAATCCTGGTGAATCAACCCAACTTGGCAATTGGAGACAAAATGGTCACACTTTTCCAAATTTGGAAACTGGATCATGGCTTAAGCCTCAAGGCAAGTCAAGGGAGCCTAGAGACCATCAAACCAGCAAAGAACTTGCCTGCTATGGACTGCATCATTAGCATGGTTTCCTGAATCAGGTTGCTAGGTTTTTTTCATTCATTCCCTCGTCGATTTTAAACTTAAACCATTTTTGAAAATGCCTGTTCCCAAGGCAGAAACACCTATGATGCGTCAGTTCCACGCAATCAAAAAGGAACATCCGGATAAGATCCTCTTCTACCGCATGGGAGATTTTTACGAAATGTTCGGAGAAGACGCGGTCATCAGCGCCAAAGTCTTACAGATCGCACTGACATCAAGAGACAAAAAACGTGAAGATTCCATTCCCATGTGCGGAGTTCCATACCGTGCGTATGAAGCCTACCTGAATAAACTGACGGCCGCAGGCTACAAAGTCGCGATCTGTGAGCAGATGGAGGACCCCGCTCAAGCCAAGGGACTGGTCGAACGCCAAATCGTCAGAGTTGTTACCCCGGGTACGACCGTTTCACCACAACTGATTGAAGCAGACCGGAATCATTATCTGCTGGCGATTAATGGAACCATGCGCTCGAAAACGCTTGGAGTCGCCTTCACCGATGTGTCTACAGGAGAATTCGAGGTTTGCGAATTCCGGTTTGATGAATTGACGCGTTTTTATGACTTTGTCTCTCTCCTTCAGCCAAGAGAGATTCTGCTGGCCCAGAGCCGTTCCGAGGCAGAAACTCAGTTTTTGGAGGAACTCACCAAAAGGATTCTCCAACTCGTCAGCCTCGGCAATAGTTCGGAATCCAATGAAAATCTGGAACAGTTATTCAATTTTCTCGATCCTTACCAATTTGACTTTGATTCGGCTGAAAAGCGATTGAAGACGCATTTCCGCACCTTGAACCTTGCAGGATTCGGGATCGAAGGGATGCCTCATGCCATCGCTTCCGCAGGGGCCCTGTTGAGGTACCTGGAGGATACTCAGAAATGCAGCCTGGTCCACTTCAATACCATCCGCAGGCATCGTTTTGAAGAATCGATGCTGCTTGATGAATCAAGTGTGGTCAATCTGGAGTTATTTGATAACCAGAGCGGACAGCGTCAGCATACCCTCTACGCGGTGGTGAACCGAACTCTGACCCCGATGGGGGGCCGATTGTTGAGACAATGGCTCCGGCAGCCGCTTCTCGATCTGGATCAGGTCAATCAGCGTCTGGACGCAATCGATGCTTTCCGCGGACAGTTCATGCTCTGCGGTGAATTTCGGGCTCTGTTGAAGATGATCCAGGATCTTCCCAGAATCATGGGACGCATCAGCCTTCCCGTGGCAGGTATCGCAGATCTTGTGGCGCTTCGGGAATCAATCCAACCTTTGCAAACAATTCCTGAATTTCTCAAAGAATTCGACACGCCCCTGATCAATCAGATTAGAGATGATTTTGACACCCTGGAAGAACTCAAAGGACTTTTGGACGAGCAACTGTTGGAAGAACCCTCCAACCGGCTCAGAGAAGGTGGTTTCATGGCGGCAGGAGTTTCTGAAGAGTTGGATGAACTTCGGAGGATTTCACAAAACACGAAACAGTTCCTGAATGAGATGCTGGTGAGGGAAAAGCAGCGTACCGGTATTCCATCCCTGAAAATCAGTTTCAACAAAGTCTTCGGATACTACATGGAAGTCAGCAATGTCCATAAAGATTCGGTTCCGGAGGACTACATCAGAAAACAAACCCTGGTCAATGCAGAACGTTACATCACTCAGGAACTTAAGGAATTTGAAGAAAAAATCCTGACTGCCGAGGAACGCATAGGAGAACTCGAATATTCCCTCTTTCTGGAGCTAAAGGAACAAATAATGTTGCAATCCCAGAGGCTTCAAAAAACGGCCTCTGAAATTGCTGTGTTGGATGTGCTCGCAGGTTGGGCTGATCTGGCCGAACACATGAATTATAAAAGGCCCGTTCTGAGACCCATGAGTGCTGAACGAATGATGGTTTTCCGCGCCTGCCGGCATCCAGTGATCGAGCAGATTGATCTTGGTGAAGCATTTGTCCCCAACGATCTCCGACTGGAACAGAGCGGAAACAGGATCATGCTCATCACCGGCCCCAACATGGCTGGCAAATCAACCTTCATGAGGCAGGTCGCCCTCAATGTGCTGATGGCTCAATGCGGCTGCTTTGTCCCGGCGGAACATGCCGAATTTTCCATGGTCGACCGGATTTTCACTCGTGTCGGAGCATCCGACAACCTCAGTCTCGGGCAAAGCACCTTCATGATGGAAATGAACGAAGTCTCAGCAATCCTCCACAATGCGAGCAGCCTCAGCCTGATCATCCTCGATGAGGTTGGCCGGGGCACCAGCACGTTTGACGGGATCAGCATCGCCTGGGCGATTGTGGAAAGTCTCCATTCCCTTGGAGCCTTGACCCTCTGTGCCACCCATTATCACGAATTGACTGCTCTCTCGAAGGAACTGGATGGAGTTGAAAATTACAGTTTCCTCGTTGAAGAAGAGGGAGAGGAAATCGTATTTCTCAGAAAACTGATCGAAGGTGAAGCGAACAAGAGTTATGGTGTTCAGGTTGCACGGCTTGCAGGCCTGCCTGATGCTGTGGTTCGGAGAGCCGCTGAAATGATGATTGAACTGGAAGATCATTCGGTCCTCCACCACATGCCTGCCCCTCCTCAACAGGAACACGTTATGGGAGTGGAGCCTGAGAAAAAATCGCAGGAAGATTCCGCCCAGGAAATACAAAGCACCTATTCACCTCAAAAACAGGTCGATGAATTTCAGCAACTCAGCCTTTTTGCAGAAGAACCAGCCTATCTCGAAGAATTGCGTCAACTGAAAATCAATGCGATGACTCCCTTGGATGCCCTCAACTACCTCGACCAATTGATCAAAAAAGTCCAATCCTCAGGGAATTGATGATTTACATGCCTTTGAAAACCACTTTGAGAAGAAAAACATGACACAAAGAATTGCCATCTATCCCACAAGTGCCAACCCACCGACCCTCGGGCATGCGGACATCCTGGTCCGTACAGCACGCTATTTTGATTATGTTTATTGGGCGGCAGCAATCAATCCCGAAAAAACCTATTCTTTCACTGAAGAACAAAGGCTCTTGATGATGTCAGAATACATCCAGCACCATCAGCTCAAAAATGTCTCCGCAGAAGCTTTCAATGGTTCTACAGTGCGCTATGCCCAGGCTCGTGATGCATGTGCGATTGTGAAGGGGTTGAGGAGCCTTGAAGATTTCGAAGGGGAATTTCAGCAGGCTGTCGGAAATACAGGAATCGATCCGAATATCGAGACTTTCTGCCTTTTTGGAAAACCCGAGCTGTTTGCAGTCAGTTCCACGCTGGTCCGGGAACTGGCATTGCTCGGCGAAAAGATTGAAAACTATGTCCTTCCTTCTGTGGCGGAAATTGTCTACAAGATCATCCAGGAAAAGAAACTTAAACCGGAATGACTGTAGGAACCCAGCCTTTTCAAATTAAACTTTCTTCTTTATTGATTTGGGGGTTGGGATTGTTCTGGATGCTGGCGATGCTTTCCGCAGACTTCCGGGATCCAACTTTTTTCAATCCGCTTTATCCTGCGGAAGGACTTCACAACTGGCTCAGTCTTCCTGGGGCGCTACTGGGAGGGAGCATGATCGAAATCTTCGGTCCTGTGGCCCTGTTGATTCCATGGCTATTCGTGAGAATCATCATCCCTCCTTCTGGATCCGCTGCACGATGGCTGCTGATTTATCATGCCCTGATTCTGCTGATAACATCCACGACGCTTTACGCTTTATCAGGTTTTTTTTCAGATTCGTGGTCTGAATCCGCAATGTTGCTCTTAAAGCACGGATACCTGGGAGAAATTTCTTCGAAATGGCTGGAAACTCACTTGGGAACTTCGGGTGGACTTCTATTTTCAGGAGTTCTCTTCACCTATAGTGGGATTCACCTGATCCGTGTTCTCTCACCTTTGGATCTTTATCCCTCCTTCTCCCGTTTCTTCCAGCATCTGCCATTGCTTCTTAATCAAAACCGGAAAACGGGGAAACGTTTCCAATCTAGAGACAGTTCAATTAAAAAAGGACCGCTGGTATTTCAAACCCGAACTTCATCAAACGGGAAGTTGAATCATCCTCTTCAACAAACGGATGAGTGATTTTAAGAGATTAGCCTATTAATGAGAACTTGAACGATGCAAATGATGTTGAAAAGATAATCAGAACCAGTGGAGAAATCCTGCTTCACTCTCAATCATGACAGAGGAAAGATCGATGAAAGTCAGTATAGAATATTGCGTCCAGTGAAACTACAAACCCAGAGCAGCCAGTTTGGCTGCCCAACTTCAAAAAACATTCAACGCGGAAACCAGCCTGATCAAAGGTGGCGGGGGTGATTTCAACGTCTATGTCGACAATGTAGAGATTTTTTTAAGAAAAAGGAGGGATTTTTCCCGAATGAAGAGAGCGAAAGGATTTATTAAAAACCAGAGT
>OCVP010000510.1_pt1 | contig 17700 bp, 16 predicted proteins | sample 1539171 | NCBI WGS metagenome assembly OCVP01 (sample SAMEA51879418, study PRJEB22527) | metagenome
AATAGAACATATTCAGATCCTCAATTAATCTTAACTTGAATTTTAAACTTGACTTCTCGATTTACCTGTAGTGAGTTCGTTAATATTTTATATTCATGAATTCATAAATTTCAAAAAGGAGGCAAATGTAACAAAGCGCTTCTTCGACATTCTGTTGAAGAATATTTATTCAAAAGGCTCAAATTTAAGGCCATAAAAATCATTACAATCAGTTCATTTGGTTAAGGAGTAATGATCCTTTTGGGACTTGGTTGTAACGAATTCATTTAATCATTCCAAGGAGTAAAGATGGGTAATAATCTAGATGCATTAACAACGGTTTTTACGGAATTTTACTATTGGATCACTCTGCCTTTGATGTTTTTAATCCATGTGGGTTTTTGTATGTATGAAGTAGGAGCTAGTCGGCGAAGGAACTACATGCATACTTTGATGAAGAATTCGATGATCATCCCACTGGTTACGGTGACGTTTTATTATTTTGGCTGGTGGCTTTATTGGGCGTTCCCGAATGGTCCATTTATCACAGGAGGGATCGATTTTGCCGCAGGAGAGGCGAATACGGCCATGTCTTCTACAATGGGGGCAAATCTTGGTGATAGAATTACGGGAGTGTTCTGGGCGGCTTTCCTTTTATTTTCTTGGACTGCGGCATCCATTGTTTCTGGATCTGTGATTGAAAGAATCAATTCCGGTGCATTCTGGATCCTAGCAGTTGTGATTGGATCCGTTGCCTGGGTTATTGATGCTGCCTGGGGTTGGCACGCCTCAGGATGGATGGTGAAACTTTGGGGATATCATGATGCATATGCTTCAGGTGTGATCCATGCGATTGCGGGCGGATTTGCCTTGGGGGTGCTTGTGGTATTGGGGCCCAGGCTTGGAAAATTTTCTCAGGACGGAACACCCAGGGATATCCTTCCCCATAATCCCTGGCTCGTCTGTGTGGGGCTTTTCATCATTTATACAGGTTTCTGGGGTTTTTATGTGGCGTGTAATGTGCCTGCGATTAGCCCAGAGGGAATAGGGGGATTAATCAAAGGAGAAACCTGGACGGCAACCACAATTTATCTGACTCCGACAACCTTGGGAGCAATCACCTTTAATTTCCTGATGTCCCTATCTGGTGGGATGATGATGGCCTTCATGCTTTCAAAAGGCGATGCCTTCTGGACCTATTCAGGAGGTTTAGCTGGGATCATTACAGCATCTGCAGGTAATGACCTTTATCATCCAATTCAGGCCATGATTTTAGGCGGAATTGGTACCTTTATCGCCTATAAGATGCATTTTTGGGTAGAAAGGCGTTTTAAAATCGATGATGCGGTTGGAGCAGTCGCCGTTCATGGATATGCAGGTGTTGCCGGACTGGTGTTATGCGGGTTTGTTCTTTGGGGGCATCCGAGTTCTGTTTATGAAGGATATGCGGCCATCAACCCTCTCGGACAGATCGGTGGAGCAATCATCATGTTTGGAGTATTGGGTTTCCTTCCGGGATACATCATCGCAAAAATTCTGAATGCATTTAATTATTTGAGGATTCCCAAGGAAATTGAATTGATGGGCTTGGATTTTAAAAACAACCAGGACCAAAAATCAGCGGAAGAAGATGTTCGACAAGCTGAAAAAGCACTCACCTGAAACAACTCAAAAAGGAGACCGAAAATGTCTACAACTGGAATCGAAAACTGGGCGTTGGATCTTAAAGATGTGGCGCAAATTTATCCTTTTCAGGGATCGGAAGGAATTCTGTTTATTATTGGTTTAGTGACCTGGATAGGATGGCACATCTGGTGTGCGAAATGGGAAACCAATTACCATGATGAAAAGATTCAACAATATGGTTCATCCCAAAATTTAAAAGACGCGATAGATTCTGATTGATTTATTCGTCAAGGTTTCATTCGCCCTCGAAGCGGATACCATCGATACTTGCTTCGATTAATGGTTTCCGTTTTTAGAATTCAATGATTTCATGGGTGTATTTCATCTTTGCCCCTGAACGTCCAACCGTTATTGAAGCACCACAGTATTTTTCCGTGGATAGTTTGATCGCATGTTCCACTTGCGTTGCACTGATCTTCCTTCCCTTGATAACATAATGAACACGAACCTCATGGAAAATCCTCGGGTGAGTCTGCTCACGTTCAGCTTCCACTTGTACCTCTAGATCCACGACATCCTGCCGGGATTTTTTGAGGATGCTCAGAACATCGAGGGAGGTACAACCTCCAACCCCTAGAAGTAACATTTCCATCGGACTCACGCCTTTACCGGAATCAAGGGCATCCATGACTACTGAGTGGCCTGTTCCGGATTCCCCAAGCATTTTCTGGTCTTCGATCCATTTGATTTTTGCGTTCATCATAGTCCCTCTTGTATTTTTATATTTTTTTTATTCATGGATGGAAATCAGGCATCCAGATCTCTCGGTCAGCTTGAAAGAATGTGTATAGGATTCCATCCGTAAAATTGAGCCTGTTCATATATTACAAATAATCCACGATTCATAGAGAATTCGTTTTTAGCTTTTTTTGCAAAGGTCCTGTTTTCCTGTGCAAAGGTGCGACTCGGATTTTATTTTTGATCTAAATCAAGTAAAATGCCTTTTCTCATTAAACTGAGTTAGTCCTAGAAAATATTCAGGAAACATAGTTCTCCGATACTGAAGTCCCATCCCAAGATTGGTTGCCAGACTGAAAAAGTCCAATGATTTTGTGATGTTAAATAATCTAGTCCTAATTTTGAAATTTCAGTTTTTTTACTTTTATTAAAGGATTCAAATGAGTTTCGATCAACAGCTTGAAATTGTAAAAAACCGGGAAGGCTTTATTGCGGCCCTCGACCAGAGTGGCGGCAGCACTCCTAAAGCACTCCGCCTTTATGGCATTGGAGAATCGGAATATTCCGGAGAGGATCAAATGTACGACCGTATTCATGAGATGCGGTCAAGGATTGTCACCAGTCCTGAATTTGGGAGTACCAGGATACTTGGAGCGATTCTCTTTGAACAGACTATGAGACGCCAGATCGAGGGTCTAGGATCCGCTCAATATCTCTGGGAACGGAAACAGGTGGTCCCGTTTCTCAAAGTTGACAAAGGCTTAGCCGAAGAAAGCAACGGGGTACAGTTGATGAAGCCGATGCCGGATTTAGATGCTCTTCTTGAGGAAGCAGGGAAAAATTCTGTTTTTGGAACAAAGATGCGTTCGGTGATCAAGGTGTCCAATCCTGAGGGAGTAAAAGCAGTGGTGGATCAGCAGTTTGAAATCGGAAAGCGGATCATCGCAGCAGGTTTGGTGCCTATTCTGGAACCGGAAGTGGATATCAACAGTTCCACCAAGGCAGAAGCAGAACAGATGCTGTTGGATCTGCTGATGGAAAACATCAAAGGACTGGATTCAAGTCAGAAAATCATGCTGAAGCTTAGCCTGCCTGACCAGAATAATCATTATGCTCCCTGTATCGAACATCCGAATGTGATTCGAGTGGTGGCGCTTTCAGGAGGCTACTCAAGGGAAGAAGCCAATGCCAGACTATCGCGAAACCAAGGCATGACCGCCAGTTTCAGCCGTGCTCTGACCGAGGGGCTTTCTGCTGGACAGTCCGATAGTGAGTTCAATCAGAAATTAGATTCAACCATCGATAGCATTTTTCAGGCTTCGATCACCTGAAGCAGCCCAAAACAAACAGGCGCATTTGCGCCTTTATTGGAACCATTTTAGAGGAGAGTTCTAATCATGGAATTAAAAGAACGTGTCATCGTTGTGACTGGCGCCGGACAAGGTTTAGGAAAACAGTTTGCCCTGGATTGTGCATCCGAGGGAGCAAGGCTCGCGTTGGCGGATCTCAATCTTGAGACCGTGGAAAAAGTCGCTTCAGAATGCAGGGATGCTGGGGGAGAAGCCCGTCCCTACCAGATGGATGTTTGTTCGGAAGAACAGGTGGTTGCCTTTTACGAGCAGGTGGTCAAAGATTTCGGCAGCCTGGATGCCACCATCAACAACGCCGGTATTCTGCGAGATGGTTTGCTGGTGAAGGAAAAAGACGGGGAGGTGCAAACATTTTCTTTGAAGAAATGGCAGGCGGTGATCGATACCAACCTGACGGGTGTATTCCTCTGTGGACGGGAAGCCGCTGCTAATCTGGTTCGGTTGAAAAAATCAGGGGTCATCATCAACATTTCTTCGATTGCCTATCATGGCAATTTTGGGCAGAGCAATTATTCCGCGGCCAAAGCCGGAGTGGCCAGCATGACCGTGCTTTGGGCCAAGGAACTGGCTCAGTACGATATTCGGGTCGCAGCGGTGGCTCCGGGATTTACCGCCACCGAGATGGTGATGAGTCTTCGTGATGAAGTCAAAAACAAGTTCACCAGCAGCGTGCCGCTACGGCGATTTGCTGAGCCCTCGGAAATTTCGTCAGGGGTTCTCTTCCTGCTGAAAAATGATTACATCACTGGCGAAATCCTGGAAATCAGTGGAGGAACCAGGATCTGATCAGCTCAGGGTCCAACTTAAAAATGCTCCTAAAACTTTTCCTCGCTTTCACCCTGATTCCACTGGTGGAGATCTATCTGCTGATCAAACTCGGTCAGAATTTTGGTGCCATCACATCGATCCTGCTGGTGATATTTACAGGAATCCTGGGGGCTTACCTGGCCAGGATGGAGGGGTTGCGGACTTTGTTCCGTATCCAGGAAACCATGCGGGAAGGAAGGATGCCCGGAGAAGAATTACTGGATGCATTGCTGATTGCCATTGCCGGACTGGTTTTGATCACCCCAGGATTTATTACCGATGTTGCAGGTTTTTTGTTGTTGTTTCCCTTCACAAGGATGTTGGCAAAAAATTGGCTGAAAGAACGCATGAGAGCAAAATCAACATTCAGGGATGACGACGATGTCATCATTCATCAATGATGGTCACCAAATTTACAGGGTAACGGGTTAAAAAGACTGGCGGCTGAACAACTTGCCCTTTTCCAGGATTTTACCATACTTATGTGTTGATCTGACCTTTACTGGAGTCATCTGGACCATCCATATTCCAAGATATTTTCATGAGTAATCAGCTAAGTTTTGAAATCAATGGCAGAAAAGCGGACCTTCCTCTTTACACCGGATCGGAGGGTGAAACTGCAATTGACATTTCGAAGTTAAGATCCCAAACAGGCACAATCACCCTTGATCCCGGCTATGTCAATACCGGTGCCTGCACCAGCGGCATCACCTTTCTCAACGGTGAAGAGGGAATTCTCAGGTACCGTGGGTATCCGATTGAACAGCTTGCGGAGAACTCCAGTTTCCTGGAGGTCAGTTACCTCCTGATCCATGGAGAATTGCCGAATGCGGAGCAATTGGAAGATTTTGAAGGAAACATTACCAGGCACACGATGCTCCATGAGGATTTACGCCACATCTATCAGGCTTTTCCGAAAGGGGCTCATCCGATGGCGATGCTTTCCAGTGTGGTCAACGCACTCTCGACCTTTTATCCGGATTTCAGTGCCACGGATCAGAAAGGGGTGGATCTGGCAATCTGGAGGCTGATGGGTAAGATGCCCACGATTGCCGGCTGGGCCTTCAAGAAAAATATCGGACAACCGTTTATTTATCCTGACAACAATCTCAGTTACTGTGCGAATTTCCTGAGCATGATGTTTCAGGTCCCGGCAGTGGATTACGAACCGGCAGAAGAATTCGTTAAAGCGCTCAATGTGCTTTTCATCCTTCATGCCGATCACGAACAGAATTGTTCCACTTCAACAGTGCGTCTGGTGGGCAGTAGTCAGGCCAATCTCTTTGCCTCGATTGCTTCCGGCATTGCCGCGCTCTGGGGGCCATTACACGGAGGAGCAAATCAGGCAGTTTTGGAAATGCTGATGAGAATCCACAATGACGGTGGAAATATCGATAAATATGTGGACATGGCAAAGGACAAGGATTCCGGTTTCCGTCTGATGGGTTTTGGGCACAGGGTTTATAAAAATTTCGACCCGCGTGCATTGATCATCAAAAATTATTGTGACCAGATTCTGGAAAAGGTAGGACTTCATGATCCATTGCTGGACATAGCCAAACAACTGGAACAGGTCGCGCTTGAAGATGATTTTTTCAAAGAACGAAAACTTTATCCCAATGTTGATTTCTACAGTGGAATCATCTATAAAGCCCTGGGTTTTCCAATTGACATGTTCACGGTGCTTTTCGCCCTTGGCCGGCTGCCGGGCTGGATTGCCCATTGGGTTGAGATGAGCCAGAGTCCTCCCAAGATCGGTCGCCCCCGCCAGATCTACACGGGAGCCTCCGAAAGGCCTTTTCTTCCCCTGGAAGCACGGGGCTGAAAAGCTTGAGGAGAAAGGCTTTTGCGCAGCCTCAGTCTCAGAGAACAACTCCTGATCGCCTTGATGCTGCTGGTTGGAGCGGCACTTGGGATCTTTCTCGTCTTTCAAAATCACCAAAAAACCGAGAAGCAGCTTTCAAGCAGGCTGGAAGAAAAAAAGCTTCAGCTTGAGCAGCTTCAGTTGCTGGCACGGGAGTGGGAAATGCTCCAGCAGGAACCCAGTGCTCCGGTGATGAAGCAGCCTCTCAGTTCCTTCATTGAGAATGTTGCCCGCTCATTTGCTATCCAGGATAACCTCCAACTCAATGTGCTCCCTCAAGTGGAGGAGGAGACCGAAGGAGTCCAGGTTAGGCTGGACCGTTTGAAACTGGACCAGTTGATGGATATGCTCTACCAACTTGAAAACCACAGGCCGGTGCTGCGGCTTTCGCAGTTGAACATCAGTATCAGCCCGGGGAACCGGTTGGTTCGGGCCAGCTTTCAAGTTCGTAAGCAGCTTGGCAGTTGAAACAACTCCGGTTTTTTTAATTCCGGTGAAGTAATTTTATTGAATTCCAAGTGACCTGCGACCATCCTCAGCAGGAATTTTCCAAAGAATATTGAGAAAAGAGGATATTCAGTGAAATACAAGTTTTTACATTTTCTAGAAATTATGAATCAGAGACTGAGTTCATAAATCCAATGAAGTGGATCCTACGTTTATTTCTCCTGTTTCTGGCAGTGCCTTTTTTAGCGGTCATTGTCTTTTGGGGACTCAAGAACAATTTCCCCGGAGACAGTTTGGCAGATATGCTGGAGCAGCAGGCTAAGGGACGTTTTGGAGTCCCTCTCCAAGTCAGCCCTGTTCAACTCAAATGGCAGGGAATTCATGTCCCAGAAGTGGCTCTGTTACGTGCCGGGGGTTGGAAGTATCTTCCCCGGGGCGATCTCTTTGTCATGGAAAACCTTGAATTCCTGTTTTTGCCTGCATTGATGAAACAGAATTTCGTGCTGAAGGCTGAAAGTCACGGAGGTGATTTTGAGCTAAAAACAGACCTTTTTTTAGAAAAACAGCTTTCTTCCAAATTCAGTAACCTCCAGCTCCAAAGGATTCCCGCCTTATCGGGCTTATCTTATGCCGAGGTCACAGGAGTGCTCGATTTGGAAACAGAGGTCAACAACCTTTATGCTCTCAGAACGGCTAAAACCTCAATTCCCGAAGGTCCATTCAAGGGCACTCTGGAAAATGTAAAAATCCGCTTGATAGGGATGGCGATGTTATTTCCCCAGTTGGAACTTCCTCCTGTTGAATTTAAGAGCATCGATTTCATGTTCGACCTGGGACCGGTAACGAAAATCCAAAAGATCAACCTGAAGGGAATGCTGACCGGAACGATGGAAGGAACATTAAGGGTGAATCCGAAAAATCCTCCAGCTTCCCTGCTCGACATGCGAATCCAGTTGGTTCCTTCTCCTGAAATCAGTTCAAGCCTTGGATCATTGGCAGTGGTTCTCAAGTCTTATCAGTGCGGGAATCGGATTGATGTACAACTCAAAGGGCCGCTCAACCGGATGCCTCCCCCGAAAAGAAAGCCCTGTAGTTAATGATGAGAAGTCCGTTTAAGAGCTTCGTGGTGGGTCTGGTCCTGGCCTTGGTGGGTGGAATCTGGGCCATTGGTTCCTACATCTATGTGGTTTTTGAAAAACCGATTGCTCCTAATCCCGAAGGAAGTTCGATTTTATTGATTCCCAGAGGGACCCCCTATTCTCAGGTGAAGAAAGAACTTCAGGAACTGGGATTGGTCAACCAACCCAGACTCTTCCGTTATTTGTCCCTTTATCTCAATGTGGCTTCACGTATTCGCGCTGGAGAGTTTGAACTTCAGCACCGCTGGAATACATGGCAACTTCTTCAGCATCTGACCCGTGGGAAAAGCATCACCCACCGAGTTACCATTCCTGAAGGATGGAATTTCGAAGAAATCGTTGAACGATTGGTGAACAAGGACCTGGGAGATCGCGAAGTATTTCTTTCGCTTTTCAAGGATTCTGATTTGCTGCAAAAAACCGGTGTCCAGGAAGCTCCTTCGCTTGAAGGCTTTCTGTTTCCTGAAACGTATTTTTTCTCAAAAATCGACAGCGAAAGACGGATCCTTCAGAGTATGATCCGTCATTACCGGAATGCCTACAGCAGGGAGTTTGAAATACGCGCCGAGGAACTTGGAATGACGGAATACCAGATCCTGATCCTGGCTTCGATCATTGAAAAGGAAACAGGTTCTTCCGCCGATCGGCCATTGATTGCATCCGTCTTTCACAACCGTCTCAAACGCCGGATGCGTCTGGACAGCGATCCGACCGTGATCTACGGGATGGAGGATTTCAACGGTAACTTGACGCGAAAGGACCTCCGTACCCCCACTGCTTACAACACTTACCGACGGTACGGACTCCCTCCCACGCCCATTTGCAGTCCGGGGGTTGATTCCATTCAAAGTGCTCTTTATCCCGCCAATGAAAGGTTTCTTTATTTTGTGGCACGCGGCGACGGAACCAGTCAGTTTTCCCGCTCCCTCCGCGAACATAATAAAGCGGTGAATCACTACCAGAAAAACCGTAGGGTTCGAAAAATGATGCGTCAAAAACGGCTGAAGCAGAACGCCTCATCAACCCTTTGAATCCATTCATCCTGCGAAAATGTCATCGATCCTGTTAAGCCTGGAAAAGGTATCCAGCAGACGCTGGGACCGGGTTGTTTTACAGGACCTCAGCTGGAGTTTCCAAAAAGGTGAGTCCTGGGCGGTGATTGGACCCAATGGAGCCGGAAAATCGACTCTGGTAGGATTGATCCTCGACCAGATTCCTTATTTTCAAGGATCAATTTTGCGGTCCGGTCTAAAATCCGGACTGAAAGGCATTGTCAAAGTCAGTTTCGAAGTTCAGCAGAAAATCATAGCCCATGAAGCGCGTAAAGAACGTTATGAAGCCTTCAGCGGAATTGAAGAACACCTTCTGACGGTCAGTGACCTGCTCAAAGCGGAATCGGCTTTTAAGGAAGAAACTGATTTCAATCAGGAAGCTCAGAACCTGATCCAAGAATCTGGATTGGAGACATTGCTGAACCGCCCTGCTCAGAAGCTTTCCAATGGAGAAATGCGGAAAACGCTGCTGGTCCAGGCTCTTCTCCAAAATCCGGAACTGCTGATACTGGATGAACCTTTTGAAGGGCTCGACCAGGATTCCTTACAGTCGTTTTCTTCGCTCATATCTCTTGTCATTCAGAAGGGAACACCGTTGATCCTGATCACTCACCGTTTCAATGAGCTGGTTCCTGAAATCAGTCACATCCTCTGCCTGAAAAACGGGAAGCTCTTTGCCCAGGGTAAAAGGGAAGCGATGCTGAAAATTGCCCATAATGGAAGTCTCTATGGTGCTGATTTAAAGCTCCCTTCCTTTTTTGAAAAAGTTGAAGCAACGTCTCAGAATGGAAAACCCAACTTAAATACAACTTCCCATAAGATTCAGACTCCAAATGAAACTCCGGTCATTGAGATGCAAAATGTCCGAGTTTCTTATGAGGACAAGGTGATTCTCAACAACTTTGACTGGACTGTCCGACAGGGAGAAAACTGGAAAATCCTGGGCCCCAATGGAGCTGGGAAATCGACCTTGCTTTCGCTGATCTCCGGAGACCATCTTCAAGCTTATGCAAATCAAATCAGAGTGTTTGGAAGCCCTCGGGGTGAGGGTGAAAGTATCTGGGAGTTGAAGCAAAAAATCGGAACGGTTACCGCAGAGTTGCAGGTAGGCTATCGACAGCCGATCAGTGCATTGAAAGTCGTGCTTTCCGGTTTTTTTGATTCGATTGGTCTCTATCGTCCTGCTTCCGGTGAACAGAAAACAATTGCTGGTAAATGGCTGCAAACTTTAAATCTCGAATATCTTGCAGAAAATGACTTTCTCAAACTCTCCTATGGCCAACAAAGGATGATTCTGATTGCTCGGGCGATGGTCAAATCTCCGTCCCTGCTCATTCTCGATGAACCCTGCCAGGGACTTGATCCCCATAACAGAAATCAAATCCTGAAAGTCATAGACCTGATCGGCAGCGGAACGCCGACCCAAATTTTGTATGTGACCCATTCACCAGAAGATCTTCTTCATTGCCTTGATTACGAATTGAGGTTTTTAAAACAGGAAGACGGAACATACAAAGTCCGAAAAACGAAACTCAAATCTCTCCAATAAAAATTTTTAACATTCAAATTTGATATTACTTGTTTGTTACATAAATTATTTTCACGACTCATCGTTTAGATTCAATGTCATACAATTTTGATGTTTGAATTGAGCCTTTATTCTTCCAGAGATAGAGTCTTTCAATAAATCCAATCACTTCAATTATTATAAAAACTTCCATGTCATTAGGATTCGGTAGGCACTATCTAGCCATTCCAGGACCATCGGTAATGCCGGATCGTGTCCTCCAGGCAATGCATCAGGCTGCTCCAAACATTTATGAAGGTGCACTTCATGAAATGGTGGATGGCATCATTCCGGATCTGAAAAAAGTCGCCAAAACCTCAGGAGAGGTGGCGATCTATATTGCCAACGGTCATGGTACTTGGGAGGCTGCACTTACCAACACCCTTTCACGGGGTGACCGGGTTCTGGCTCTTGCTACAGGGAGATTTGTCGTTTTCTGGGCCATCATGGCCGAACGTCTTGGAATTGAGGTGGATCTCATCGATTTCGGGAAGTCTTCTTCCATTGATCTCAATCAGGTCGAGGAAAAACTGAATGCCGATCAAGAGAAAAGCTACCAGGCTGTTCTGGTGGTTCAAACCGATACGGCAAGTTCAGTCAGAAATGATATTGAAGCGCTTTCAGAATGCATTCGCTCTACAGGTCATCCTGCCTTGCTGATGGTTGATTGCATGGCGAGTCTGGCCTGTGACCGATTTGAGATGGATTCCTGGGGGGTGGACCTGATGGTGGCAGGGAGCCAAAAAGGTTTGATGACCCCGCCTGGGCTGGGCTTCATGTATTTCAATCACCGGGTGATCGAAGCTCGTAAGAGGGCTGATCTAGTGACCCCTTACTGGGATTTTCTGCCCAGGATCAATCCTGAAGTATTCTATGAGTATTTTTATGGTACCGCCCCCACACATCATCTTTTTGGTCTGCGAGAGGCCTTGAACATGATTTTTGAGGAAGGCCTTGATCAAATTTGGGCGAGACATGCCAAGTTGAGCCAGGCGATTTGGTCTGCTTTTGAGTCTTGGGGAGAGGGGAGTTCGATCCGTCTTAACATCAAGGAACCTCAACAAAGATCTCATTCAGTCACATCTGCTTCTATGGATCCCCCTCATGCGACGGAATTGAGGCGTTGGACCGAGCACAAAGCAGGGGTTACCCTTGGTATCGGATTGGGTATGGCGGATCCATCCGATCCTGCTTATCATGGCTTCTTCCGTGTCGCCCACATGGGGCATGTCAATGCGCACATGACCCTTGGCATGTTATCAGTGATCGATGCAGGTTTGAAAGCACTCAACATTCCTCACGGTGACGGTGCCCTGGAAGCCGCCAGTCGGATTGTAAGCTCAGCCTGAGTTTTGTTAAAACTTGCTAAAAGGATGAAATTCTAACTGTTTTCAATAGAACAGTTAGAAATCGCAGAATTTCTCGGATAAAAAAGATACATTGCCCAAAAATTCATGGGCAATGTGACGCGAAGTGTAGAGAGGTAGTTTTATACCTCGTAGAAGGATTCGATCAGAACCCTTCTCAGTGGGTGTCTCAAGCGTTGAAGGGCTTTGGTCTCAATCTGACGAATTCTTTCTCGGGTAACGTCGAAAACTTCGCCGATTTCTTCCAGGGTGTGCTCCCTTTGATGACCTAATCCAAAACGCATCCGAAGGATTTTTTGTTCCCTCTCTGTTAAAGAATTCAGAGCCCTATCGATCATCGAACCGCGCTGGGTGTTGGTGGCAGCAAGGGAAGGATCAAGGGTTTTTTGATCGGCGACCAGTTCTTTCAGGTAGGTTTCTTCGCGGTCTCCTACCGGAGTTTCAAGTGAGACTGGAGTCCTGCCGACCTGTAAGGCATCGCGGACACCATTCAATGAAATATCGAGGTGTTTTTCCAATTCCTCAAACGTCAGCGGACGATTGTGTTCTCGTGCAAGCGTCCGTGCCATCTGATTGAATTTACTGATGGTTTCTGCCATATGGACCGGGATTCGGATCGTCCTGGATTTTTCTGTTATAGCACGTGTGATGGATTGCCTAATCCACCAGGTAGCATAGGTTGAAAACTTAAATCCACGCCGGTACTCAAATTTTTCCACCGCACGCATCAGGCCGATATTGCCTTCTTGAATCAGATCAAGAAAATCCAATCCCTGGTTGATAAATCTTTTTGCAATGCTGATCACCAAACGCAGATTGGCTTCTGTCAGACGGTTTTTGGCATTCTGGACGATTACTTCGGATCTTCGAATCGTTTCGATCTGCTTCTGGTATTCGTCGAATGAAATTCCAATTTTTTCCTGCAGCAATTCCATTTGATACGACTTCAGTCGGAAATTTTCGTAAATCCTTCTTGCAGTGACCGCTTTGATTTTGTGATGGGAACCGATTTTTTTTGAAATATTGAACCATCTTTTTTGGATAGCCGTGTCCCTCCAACTAAAAAATTTGGGTTGCTGCTTAATTTGGACTGGATCAATTTTTTTGGAGAGCGCGTCAATTTGACGTTGAAGTTCCAGGATCTGCTGATGCCGAACCTGCATGCTTCGATACATCGCTGAAATTTGTTCAGAATTAAAATTGATTTTCAGCAGATTCTTTTCCAACTGTTTTGTGATTTTCTCCCGTTCCTTTTTTCCTGTTTTTGAAGTAAAGCCCCGAAACTGTTCGGCAATTTTTTGATAGCGGTCAAGGCTGGTAATCAGTTTTTTCTGAGCTTTGTTTTCGTCTTCAATCAGGTTGTCGTCCTCATCAAGGCCTGCAATCAGACGAACAGCTCGGACTTTGTTGTTTTTCAGATCCAGAAGCAATTTTCCGAGATAATCCTGGACAGGAAGTGAAAAGCAGAAGACGCGCTTCATTTCCATCACTCCGTCCTCGATTCTCTTGGAAACTTCCTTCTCCTGTTCTGCGTTCAGGAGGGTATGACTCCCCATCTTCTGGAAGTAGACCTGAAGAACATCACTATCCAAAACACGCTTAGAATCATCTGTGAGATCCAGTTCGAGATTAGTTTTGGAGCCATTTTCAGCTTCCCAATCTCCATCTTCATCGTTTCCTTTAGATTCAGAATCTTCAAATTCATCATCTTTGAAAATTTCCTCAGAATCCTCGGATCTTTTGGATCCTATAAAATCACTGTTCAAATTATTGGATTCGTGGGAAGAACTGTTCGAGATGGAGTGGTCAAAATCGATCATATTGGTTCCGCCGGGAAGCATGTTGATTATGATTCTTGATGGTAGAATCGAGTTGGTTCGGCTATCTTCTGGAGTAACATAATTTCAGGAATGAGAAATTCCTTAAAATTCGAATAGTGTAAGAAAAGCCAAACTAAATAATATACCAGATACCTTTAAGAATGCCAATTGTTAATTTCAATGTTCCTAATTGGCAGGACCTATTAAGGTTGGAAATATGCTTGGCTTAGCTCATTTCATTGGAAATTTCTCGTCCAACTCTCATCCCGCCCATAGATACTGCTGCAAGTGACTGACCAGGGAAGATGCTGTCACCAACCATCCTTAGCCCTGGCGCAAGGTAGGGAGATCGGGCTCGAAAGAGGTTTGTTTGTGGGTATCCACCTACCCATCCATGTGAACGTTTGGTAAATCTCTGGAAAGTGATGGGGGTTCCTGTCATGACCAAATCTGCGGAATCTCTGAAACCCGGTATAATGGAATCTGTAGCTGCCAACATTTTATCGCACATATTTTCTTTTTCTTTTGCGTAGGCTTCCGGATTTTTTTGAAAAAGATCCCACCATTGTTTCATCGAAGTATGTGTACTTAGAGTAATTGCTCTTCGATTTTCCGGAGCACGGGTTTTATCCCATTCAGGAGAGATGGAGAGAAAAATACTATTTCCGTTCCCCAAAGGCTGATCATTTACCAACTGATGATGAAGACCTTCGAGATGTTTCACTGCAGAAGTATCCACTCCTGCGTAAACCATGAACGCTCCCCAACCATCTCTGGGAGGAGAGGCTTGAAGTGTTTTAGAACGAAAGGATGAATCCGCCATCAGCTTGGCCACATTTCCCATCGTTAGATTTAGGATAATGATATCTGCTTCAAACCTTTCCCCCCTTTTAGTTTCAACTCCATGAAAGCGTTTCCCGTCCCAAATAAGTTTGCTGATTTCTTTTTTGAATAGAACTTTTGCTTTTTTTTCTCGAAGTTTTTCCACCATCTGATTGCAAATTCCTCCCATCCCGCCTTCAGGATGAATCACTCCTTGGCGACTTAGGTCGAGCGCAGCAGCACTGTAGAGGGCATTGGCATGAACGCTGGTTGTTTGTGCTGCAATCAGAAGCTGGGCGTCGATGAATCGACGCATCTTTTCTGAAACCCCTTCAAGCTTGTATCTCAGTGGCCTCAGGGCGTCCTGTCCAAGATGAAGAAATTTTCGGAGATTCCCCGATTTTCCGGAAAAGCCAACGGTGTCTTGGATTATATTCCACAAATTCTGGAAATCCTTAAATTTTTTCGGCGGCCATGGAGGATAGCGAAGGGCAAGGTCCCACAGTAAGTCTGCCGTATTTTCCTGCCATTTCCAGAATTTTTCACCAGATCTACCAAACTGCTCAAATCTTTCTTTTTCCCAGGCCTTTTCATCAATCCTGCGTGTGATGCAAGGATGTCCTTTGAGATGAACTTTTATACCGATATCATCGACTTTACCTTTCCAGTCGATATCAAACCGATTTGCGATGATGTCCATCGGTCCATTTTCCTTGAATCCTCCTGCCAGAGTGGCTCCTGCATCAAACCGGTATTTTTTGTGATAAAATGTGCCTGCGCATCCACCCGCGTAGATATGACTTTCAAGCACTGTGACATCGAATCCGCTGTTAGCCAGTTCCAGGGCTGCCGCTAGTCCTCCTCCGCCTGCTCCCACGATAATGGCTCTAGTCATCCTGTCATGTATTGAGAAATTGAAGCCATTTTCTTACTGGATTGAAGTAACAATTTCTTAGTTTTCCAATGCCGATAAACAAACAAAGAAGGCAAACCCAGCCATATTAATCTACCGAGAATCCCGCGCCAACCAGTTTTGAACTCCGCTTCGATCTGGTCCTCAATCAAGGTTTTTTTATCATCCAATTTTTGAAAATTATGTTGATGTTTCCATCTTTGAAATGGCCCGATTTCCTGAATATCCGAAAATCCTGAAATTGGGTGAACATTTAAATGTTTGGCTCGCCAAAAAACAGGGATCATTCCAAGCCAAAGAGTCATTTCCACAACTGATCCTTCGGCTTGCGGGTCAATTCTATGAAAATTCACTGGTGCCCAGGGTGGGGTCAGTTCTTTCAAAATTTCAGGATTGCGGTGAAGTGCTGCGACTTCCTCAATTGGGGAACTAACTTCCGTGATTTTACGAAAATGTAGCATTCTTAATGAAATTGAAAATTTATTTATGGGTTAAAAAAGAATTACGTTTATAAAAAAAATGGGATCACCCCGTTAGGGTAGTACAGATCAGACTGTAGGTCCCCCTGGAAAAAACTTCGGTTTGTTCCCAAAGTGATCCAAAGGATGGTTGTTGAGCTAATTTTGGCTGGAAAACGTTTTTTAGGAGGGGATAAAAATGAGGGGGAAACGGGCGGTCACGATTTTGGGATCACCATCAGCAGGGCAACAATTCTGATGATCCTTTCGGCAACCGGATCCTACCCAGTTTCCCCTTTTCGAGGAAAGTCTCAGCTCCGCATGCGGTTCAATCTATAAAAAGTAGAGTGCTCCATTTCCTCTGATTCATGGCTCCTTATGAACATAAATCGGAATGTTTACATGGTGCAGCAAATAATCCGTGTTACTTCCGAGAAAAATTCTTCCGGCGACAGAATGGTCATGCCCCGCGATCATGATCAGCATCGCGTTGGTGTCCTGCTGATATTCAAGCAATCTCAAGTAGGAAGAGTTTGAAAAAAGCACTACGGATTTATACGGCACATTAATCTTATGTCCGGAAAGGAACTCGGTGATGGCCTTCTGTCCGTGTTCTTCTGTCAGGACCAATTCCGCCTTACCCACACCCCAGCTGGACTCAGCCCCGTAATAGGAATAATCCACCGGCTGCATGACATGGACAAAATGCAGTTCAGCGTTCTCGCGTTCTGCCCATTCCATTCCTGTTTCAACTAACATGTGATTGGCCTTGCTGAAATCAAGAGGAACCAGAATGATTTTGCCGTTTTCTTTTCCGGTTTTTTAAAAACGTAAAGCGGGCAGTGGATGTGATGCACAACATAGTCGGTGTTGCTTCCCATAAAAAGCCTGCCGAGCATCGTGTGCGAATGGGCTGCCATGATCACCAGATCCGCTTTTTCCCTTTCCACCAGATCCAGAATTTTATAATAAGGCGTTTCGTATTCATGGCAGATTTCCCGGTCCGCCTTCAAATCAAGAGGGGTTAGGAAGGCATCGAGTCTGGCAATCTGTTCGGTTTCATCAAATTTATCCGCTTGTTCAAAATGAGCGGGATAGTAGGACATTTCCGGCATCTGACTGACATACAGGAAATGAAGCTTCCCCTTGGTCCGTTGAGCCCATTGGTCAGCATACAAAGCAACATCTTTACTGATATCACTGAAATCAATGGGAACGATGATGTTCTTTTCCATTATGCGCCCTGTTTTTGATTTTGCTTCGCTGTTTGTTTGTGATTCTTAAGTTATGAAACCTATTTCTGAAAACCTTTGATGATTGAAGACACCTGCGGAATTCATTTTCCGCAGGAGTGGAAGTCACGGTTAAAGAATTTTGTAGCTGCCGTCCTTTTTGAATTTAATGGTCTGGTTCAGAAAACGACTCTTGATTCCTGCATCTTTCAGGAGATTATGGGCCATCTCCGCGCGAACCCCGGATTTACAATGAAGGACCAGTTCACGGTCTTGGGGAATTTCCTTGACCCTGTGAATCAGTTCCGCGACCGGGATGTTGCGGGACATTGCAAATCTTCCTTCCGAGACTTCATCCGGATTGCGCACATCGAGGATCAAGGCAGAAGGATTTTTTCCAGCAATGATGGCTTCAAAATCGGCCTTATTTACTGTCCCGGGTTTGGGTTTAGGGACGAAACTAATGCGGTTGCTGTTGACTCCCTGGCCTACCGGATTT
>OCVP010000511.1_pt1 | contig 17689 bp, 14 predicted proteins | sample 1539171 | NCBI WGS metagenome assembly OCVP01 (sample SAMEA51879418, study PRJEB22527) | metagenome
CAGAACAAGCATAACAGGATTATCTCCATCTTCAACTACATCCTTTCGAAATAACCAGTTCTCATTTCCTAAATCACCATGAGCATACCAAATCGCATCAACCACAGATCCAGATGGAAGTTCCTCACTATGAGTGTAAAGAAGATGAGTAAATTCTTCTCCTACTTCGATATCAATTGGTGAAACAGAAGAATGATCAATTACAATATTTGGAATTACGGGGTCAGAAATTATCCAAGAAGAATTGTCAAAAGAAGTAGTCGAATGGATTGTGAAAACTGATGTTGTATCTGTGTATGACCCTGCATTGAAAATATCTCGATAATATCCAGCAATAGCAACGGTATCTCCGTTTACATCTATATCAAGACCAAAGTAAGAACCCTCTGAAGATAGTAACGGTTCCATTAAGTCAATAGTTGGGGGAGATTGACAAGATTCATCTATTGTAGTGTAATATAGATGAGTCCTGTAAAAACCAAATTCGTCCAATTTCTGTCCAGTCCATGTAACATGAGTTAATCCATCACCAACAGAAGTCGTGGCGATAGCACCCATCCACCTATCATCAAAATCTCTCTTACATGTTTGAACATTCAATTGTGAAGAAACCCTGTGTATGCTTAGCGACCGAGCATCGACACTAATCAAGTGTCCTTCTCTTCCGGTTAAGGATAATTGTAATGGAATTTCTACATCACTCAAGGTGGCAACAGAACGTGAAGCTCCTAACGTTGCATTAACTAATGGTATCCAATATGTTTGTTCATTATTTTCCCAATTTAGATCTAGTGAAGGTGTGGCCTTGACCCGAATATGAAGAATAGATGAATCGTTAGATATCAAAGAAATCGGTACATTTGTTACTGTGCCACCGGAAATAACTGATTCTGTAAAGTTACTATATTCTAACCAACCCATTTCAGTTTCAAATTCAACTGTAAAAAGAACTGATGTGGCAGTTTCACTACCGATGTTCTCTACGGGAACCTTCAGTTGGAATTGCTCACCAGAACGAGGAATATCTGGAGAAGTCTGAACTATTCCATCAATGAGATTAATATCAACTCCATTTGGTCTGTCTAAAATCGTATATGTCGAAGAAACTGTATTCCCGTATACATTATCTTCATTCGCAAGGGAATTTGCAGGATCAATTAACATCTCAATTGTAGGTGTTCCAGAATCAGTAGGAACCCAATACATAACAACTTCAACGGATGAGCCTGGTTCGATTCTAGCCACTGTAAGTTCGTACTTCAGGGCGCCATCTACTCGTAATTCTAACGGTACATCCTCAGCAATTTTATCCCCAATATTTCTCATTATTCCAATTACTCCAATATCAGTGTTGACATATGCTTGATCTCGAAGTAAACCATTTATTGTAAAGGATAAAGATTGTTCCATCTCTAATTCCGCAGCCGGAGGATCATTATCAACAACAACATCTCTCCGAATTTCTTTGGTAACGTAGTCATTCTCTCCAACTATTCGAACTGCAAAACTATACTGACCATCTGGGGTAATTCGTTCTCCATTTTCCTCTTCAAGAGTATTCCAATACCATGTCCATTCTCTATCTTCTTCCTGATAGTCTGCAGAATCAAACTCTAACGAAGTCTTCCATTCACTATTTCCAACCCTGTATTGTAATTCATGATTTTGATAACCAGAACGAGTTCCAGTTACTTCGACTTCTCCATTTACTGATGAAATACCAGTGGGTGTTTCAAGAGCAATGTCGTACCACCCTAAATTGAACCATCTAGAAATGTTTTCTCCATAGGTACCGTTTACTGAATCATGAGCCCTTGTAACAATCTTCAATTCATAACTATCCCAATTCCATCCAAGATGAAAATCTGGCAATTCATGCAAATTATCCGGGATATTCAGAGTAATGAAAAATTCCTCTTCTTCATTTATATCCACCATTCCATTTTGTCCCTCAACCTGTTTTAGGCATCCTTCTTCACAAGTGGTGTAGTATAATCTATATTCAACAGAATCTGTACCATCTGGAGCTTTATCTGTTAAATTACCCCGAATTGCAGTAGAAAGACCAGAAGTGAAGTATGAACCAGTGCTAGGATTTTGGAACATAAGCCATCCATTGATGTCAACAGGATCTTGTGGGTCGCTAGGATTTCCAGGATCTCCAGGATCTCCTCCTCCTCCACCTGAATCTAGGTCGAATAGTAATGCAGCATCTACCATTCCGTACCCATATTTTTCATTCCATAATGGATGGATATCAGAATCGTATGGACTACCCCTAACTTCCGAATTTTCCTGTAAAATTTCCTTAATTTCTTCAGGATCTAGACTTGGTGAATCTTGTAACATCAAAGCGATTAACCCAGAAACATGTGGAGTAGCCATACTAGTTCCACTCATTTCAGTATAATCATTATCAGCATTCGAATCAAGTATTGGATTTGAGCCTGAAGCATGTTGAGGAGCAATAATATCTGTTCCTGGTGCTGAAACATCTGGTTTTAGTTCATCCATTTCATCATCGTCTAAATCGTCATCTCTTGGACCCCAATTTGAATAATCTGCGATTGAATCATCCGATCTGTCTATCGTACTTTTGTCATCAATCGCAGCTACAGAAATACATTCATCCGCACTTGCTGGAGATGGAACTCGTTGTCGCCCATCATTGCCCATAGCACAAACCATTACAATACCATTTTCTGATGCATTGTTAACTAAACGAGCCTCAGCAGAAGATCCATTGTCTCCTGTATCGTCACTATTTGGAGCAGAGACAGAACCCAAAGACATAGAAGCGATATCTATTCCAGTTTGATTTCCATTATCCCAATCAGTATCTCGATTATTGATTGTCCACTGTAATCCATTGATAGACGTTTGACTGTTGGTTCCACCAGCGTCTGTTAAAACCTTTACATCAACTAAATATGACCCTGGAGCAACTCCAACATGTTGCCTTGAGGAACTACCCGTTCCGAGTGCAGTTCCTGCGACATGAGTACCATGACCTGCTCCGTCGTCAGGATCATCACACTCGCTTGGATTCCCTCCTGCTACTGCAGTAGCATCATATCCACAAACAAATTTATGATCGTCATAAGAGAATGGATCGCTATCAGGATCATCATCTTGATCATCGAAATCATTCAAGGATCTATGCTCATTATCAACACCTGTATCAAGAATTGCGATAACTACACCATCTCCTCGAATGGAGGGATTTTGATCGTGGGCCGAAGGAGAAGAGGTGGCGCCAGAACTGACATGCATAGATGGAACGGATATATCCAACAAAGGCACCATTACATTTTGTTGTTCTAAAACTACAACTCCAGATAATTTCCATATGTCCAGTAGAGCAGAAACTGGGACTTTGTCGACAGTGATGGAGTCGATTGATTCCAAAACTTGGAACCATGCTCCACCCTCAATTCCAACCCAACCATGATTCATTAGAACCTCAGTCAATGAACGAATCTCTTGAGATGACGGGTGCCAAGCATAATCGACAACAATTGCCACAGTATCTCTTCCATCTTTTCCAATAATTGATGTTGGAGACTCAGATTCGTATTCTGATGAAATAATCCGCTGTAATCTATCATCCATACCGTTGGAATCTCTATCAGGACCGTAAGAAAACCACCATCCATTCTTTTCCACTGGAGGAAGCACATCAGAAGGAATTGATTCATGAAGACGGTTTTTGAGAGGGCAAATCTCGTCACCACACATCAAAGGTGGGAGTCCATCTATTATCACAGGGAATATCTCGTCCTGATGGTCAATATCATGTATATCAGTTGCCTGAGCGAAACCAGAAAGAATGAGGATTGAGAACATGATTATGTTCGAAATCCGTAAATTCCCCATGTTGTCACCTATTCCTTGGAGAACCATTCGCGATATAAGGCCACATGCGTATATGTCCAATAAAACCGCTATGGCCATTGAATATGGTCTTTGCGAGTAGAACACCGGATAGAATGGCCTCCTTTATCCATGATTATCTCCGATCCACAATCTGGACATTGAGCAACTTCGATCAATTCTTCCAACCAAGCAACCCTAGTTTCGAATTCATCTCCCTCTTCAAGTAACCTATCCATTACTCTCTTTGCCTTGTCATTCAGAGGGAATTCTGAATTTTCCCACGGATGTAATGAATTTAATTCAGGAATCTTAGGAATTGAAGAACCTCCCATAGAATACGGACTTGTGCTAGAATCATCAAGTTCTGATGGGGCGCCTCTTGCAACTATTCTCCCCATTGCAAAACAAAGAAAGAAACCACCAATATGAGCCAAATGTGCCACGTTTGTAGAGCCCATTGTGCCAGATTGAGCTCCATAAACGTAGTAAACTTCGAATCCTAACCTAATAACTGCAACAAGACCAACTGGCCATTCTCTGATTAGAAAAATTAACGGAAATACAATTTTATCATTTGGCCAACAAGCAAGATATGCCCCGAGAAGACCGAAACATGCTCCTGATGCGCCTAATGCAGGAGTCCAGGAATCCATATGAGTGCCCCACCAAGCAAGGTTTCCTCCCAACAAACCTAGAACATAGATAATCATCCACCTTTTAGCACCTAATCTACCCTCTAAAGGCAGCCCAACTAGAGCAACAACCAATACATTTCCAACGACGTGCATTGCACTACCATGTAGCCAACCAGCAGAAATCATACGATGAATATGGATTGGTTCTGTTACAAATTGAGGAATTAAAGCCCCAAAATATACAGGATCAAAATCTGAAGAAAACCAACTACTCACAAATGCATGAATGAATTGTAAAGTTGCAACCAACATTAAGGATAAAACTGTTGCAAGAGAAATAGGCGTTTTCATTCTGAATGATTGTACATACGGAACTATTGCTGCTGCAACAAATAGTAGTAACCAAATTGAGTCTCCTAGGGTCAATTCAAGGAAATTCAGTGGCTCTGACATCCCCTCCACCCATTGTGTCCTAAGAGACGAAATTCATGGATTCTCCGGTTATTTTTCATCCGAGAGTATCAAATCAAGGCCCCGAATGCCCCTGCATGGATGGCCAAGACTCGCTACTGAGTCTGAGAGCTATTTCTGTTCTACGTGGAAACAATCTAGTGTTAGAAAAAGTTGATTTGAATATTTATTCTGGTGATTTGATTTTGTTAACCGGGCCAAACGGAGGAGGGAAATCTACACTGTTGCAAACATTGGCTGGACTTCTTCCATTATCTGAAGGAGAACTTATGCATAATGGCAAATTGATACGTGATTCAGAAGGCAGACATGCAATGTCAGGAGGAACTATTGGTTGGTGTCCTCAATTGGGAGGATGCACATCCAGTTCAACCGTAGAGGAGCATCTTAGAACCATTCTAAGTATGTATGAAAAATCATTTTCAGAGGAGGCAGAAACCGAACTGTTAGTAGAATGGGGATTAGATCACAGACGACATGATAGAATTGCCAATCTGTCCGGAGGATTACGACGCAGACTAGAAGTTGCTAGTGCAATTGCAGTTGGAGAATCATCCTTAGAGCCTATTCCTATTCTCCTTGATGAACCATCAGTCGGCTTAGATGAAAAGGGAAGAAATACATTAATTTCAAGCATAAAAAGACTAAATGATTCAGGTCATTCAGTAATCATATCTACTCATGACCCAATTATTCAAAATATCCAAGATAAAGATTCAGAGATTCTATTGGATAATGGAATAACTATTGAGAGAACAAATCACAATACACAGATTACACTGCCGATTAAATCCTCATCGTTTTCTCGTAAAGAATCAATGTTGAAATGGAATTTTCGACTTGATCTACGAGAAATGGCTACACCATCTGCAAGATGGATTCCAGGCATCCTTGCATTTGGAATACTCCTTGGAAGTGGACTAATTGATTCAGATATCTCCAACTTAGGATTAGCAGCTCTTGCTCTTGCCCCCGCCATGATATCGGCATTGGTTCGACCCGCAGTTATCGATAGGCTAAATCATAGAGAAATGGGAGGAATGTGGAGTGTCGCGAAACAGGGCTCACTCAGTTTTGAAATTACAATTGCATCAATGAGTTTTATCCCTGTAATTTTAGGAGTGATTGGAATATTTGTCTTATTACCTACTCCAAATACTATTCAAGGATATATTTTGTTCCTAATTATACCTGCTATTATGATAGATGTGAGTGCAGTTTCAGGTTTAATTCATCATAGATTTGGCTCAGGAGGTAGGCCAGGCTTGATGGTTTTACTAATGATTCCATTTGCTTGGGTTCTGCTGACATTGTGTAGTGCGTTAGAAGCTGCAACATTAGAGGCAATGAGAGAAGCGTGGACTGGAGTGATAATTGCATTTGCCACGAATATTGGTTTATTCTTACTTGCATGGGCTCTTCATGAATGATAGTATACGATGATTCAAACATCATCTGCTTCACGGCTTGTTATGGGCGGGTCACGCAAGGTTGGTCCAGTGCTCGTATATCTCGGATTATTAGGTTTCATGTTAACGATTTGGTTGGCATTAATTCAGGCTCCAAGTATGGGAGATGACTGGAACGCTCCTGAATCATATAGAATTCTATTTGTCCACGTTCCTTTCGCTTGGGTATCATTTTCAGGATTTGCTCTGTTGTTTGGTGGATCTCTAAGTTGGTACATTAAACGCTCAGAGCGAGGATGGAGATTAGCAATAATAGGTGCACAACTTGGTTTATTGTATTCCCTAGGAGTTCTAATTTCTGGGCCAATTTGGGGGGCAGCAGAATGGGGTGTGCCATGGGATTTTCAAGATATAAGGCTCAACAGTTTCGCAGTTTTAGCAGGAGTCGCACTTTTCTTTACTTTGGGTGAAATGAATTCAGAAGATACTCAGCAAAAGAGAGATACTCTTTCATCTGTTGGAATTTTTGGATTCGGCTTAGTTCCTCTTACATACATGGCAACTAGATGGTGGCAAGAACGACATCCGGGTCCATTAATCGGAGGAGGTAACGAAGATAGTGGGGTAGATCCATCGATACTATTGATATGGATGATAGGGGCTGCTTCGATGCAGATACTTTTTGTTGGGCAGGCTCTGATGACTAATAGACTACTGAAAACTGAGCAACAACTAGAGATTTTATTGTCTGATTTGGAGGATTCAATATGAATGATATGTTAGCCTTGACGACTGCATATCTTGCACTTATTGCCATACTTATAGGACATTCAATTTATACTTCTAGAAGACTAAAATTAGTCGAAGAAAGATTGGCAGCAGCTCTAGAAGCGGATGAAAGACGAGGAAAAAAACGTACTAATGAAGAAGCTGCCAAGTTGAATTCGATAACGAATAATGTTGATTCTAAAGAAGAATGATGACCAATCGCTTGAAGTTTAACAGTGAACCCCGTTGTATTGAGGGGGAGTCATGTCAAAGGGAGATCCTTTCTGCATTGCTTGCGGAAATCCTCCTCCACTAACTAATGAAAGGTTATGCGAAGTCTGTTTCCGAGCTCGGAATTATCTTTCTAAATTCCCAGAGAGAATTCAACAAACAAGATGTCCTAAGTGTGAAATGATCCTTATTGATGGACGATTCGGAAGAATGAATCATGATGACCTAATGGAATTTCGAGCAATGGAAGCTCTTTCAGTTCATCCTGATGCAAAAAATCTAGATTTAGAATTACATGCAGATCTAATCGATGATCGAACATCAAGATTGACGGTTGCGATAAAAGGAGATATTGAAGGATTTCAATTTGAAGATAATCATGAGGCGTTATTACAAACATCAAATGGGGTTTGTCAGACTTGTACTCGTAAAGCAGGAGCATATTTTGAGGCAGTAATGCAACTGAGATCTGCTGGTCGTCGATTAGAGGATGATGAGATAAAAGAACTCAGAATGTCATTAGATGATATGTTAGTAGATTCTCCAGAAGATCCAATGTTCTTCATTACGAAAGAGGGACCGGTTACAGGTGGATGGGACCTTCAATTGGGTTCCAAAGCTATGGCAAGAATGTGGGGTCGTAAGTTAGTCAACGCTCATGGTGGACAAACTAAAGAAACTTCAACAACTGTTGGACATAAAGATGGAGTAGACATAACCAGACTCACATTATTGTATAGAAAACCGGCTTATGGAATTGGAGATGTAATCAAATTTAGGAAAAGATTCTGGAGAATAGATACCTGGCAAAAAGATGGACCAATTCTCTTAGCAATGGATAGATATGAACGTACAGGAGCTACTTGGAGAGATTTAGAAAAATGCGTGGTAGTTTCTCAAAAGAAAGACCATTACAAGGTGGATATTTTGCGACGTGATGATTCAGCAGTAGAAATTCTTGATCCTAATGATTTCTCAGTTAGAACATTGTCTGTTGCGTATGATATCAGCACAGATGACACAAAAGTGCGCATCTGTTTGATAGAGGGGGAATGGACGTGCATGCCTCGTACGAGAGGCGAACAGTGAGGGGAATAAGATGGAATCAAATCCTACAATGATTGAATTGGCAGAAACTCTAGACCCTTCAGATATGATAGGTTGGACAACTAAATTCCCTAATGCTCTACGATCCGCTTTGACAAAAGATCTCGGACTAGACATTGAGAATGATTGGTCAGGGATACTATGTTTGGGAGTTGGAGGATCAGGTGCAGGAGGTATGTTATTATCTGATATTTCAAATCGAGAAGGTGGTCTTCCTTTTGTGAGTTGGAAGGATTATGGTCTACCCTCATGGTGGGGTCCTGACTGGCTAATACTAGCTACTTCATACTCTGGAAATACTGAGGAAACGCTACACGGAGTGAAAATGGCAATTCGGGAAGGTGGAACAGTTATTGGAATTTCATCGGGAGGAAAACTAGAAGAGATTCTAGACGGTCAAGAAAATGGAGTCTGGATTAGTGTCCCAAGTGGTCAACCACCGAGAAGTGCTCTTGGACATATCTTTGGAACTCAACTAAACATCTGTTGGACGATGGGATTACTCCCTATGAATACTGAAAAGGAAGAAATGTTGCAGAGACTTGAAAAATCTTCAAAAAACCTGGATATAATAAATGGCGATGGAGAAATTATACAGATTGCAAAACAAATACATGAAAAGCGAATTCAAATTATGTCTACTCCATTTTTGGGAACTATTGGATACAGATGTAGAACACAGTTTAACGAAAATTCTGGCATATTAGCCACTTCCTCAATCCTTCCTGAACTTCATCATAATGAAATCGTTGCTTGGGGAGAGAACGAAAATGCGTCTGATATACATCTAATTATTTTCGTTTGGAACGGAATGGATGAAAGAATTGGAATAAGAACAGAATGGACATTAGAAACTCTGTCAAATGTACCTACTACTATTCTCGAATGCCAAGGAGAATCTTTAGCAGAATGTATTCTTCATGGTGCTCATATGAGTGATTGGTTGTCTATCGCTTTGGCACTTCTAAGAGGTAAAGATCCAACAAGTATTGGTCCAATAAATGACCTCAAGGCACATCTATCAAAAATTCCAATTGATCAATAAAGCGGTCCTAGAACCAATCTAGGATCAGGAAATACTGTGAGAGCCCATTCTCTATCATTAGGATGAACTACACCCGGAAGATCGAATCCTTCAGGTTCAATCAATGAAAGTTGAAAATGTACGTGTGGAGGCCAACCACCATTCTCTTTCTCCGAACCAAATCTCCCAATCAATTGCCCTGTTTCAACTAAATCACCAGAATTCCAAGAATGAGTTGTCATTTCATCGAGATGGCCGTATAATGCCCAAACATCATTTCCATCGATTTCATGTTTTGTAACTATGGTATGACCATAATCACCTGGTTTAGAATTATATCCTACAGCGTAAACAACTCCAGCACAGAATGAATGAACAGGGGTGCCAACTGGACCACCTAAGTCCAAACCAACATGTACAGTTCTTCCATCATTAAACAAGTCAGTTGTGTAAATCGAACGAACCTCGTCATATTTCCCAATTGTCCATTTTACTCCATCTATTCCGTAGTCTGATGAACCGCTCAGGTCTAGCACTTTTGGTTCTTCAGGAAAAATTACTATGGGATGAAATGTTTCACTATCCCAGTCCACCATAACCCATCCGAAGAGGGAATCCGCTATGAGGGTCCTCATCTGTCATAGTTCATGTGGGACCATGGAAATAGAGGGAGATTTTCTCCGGCAAGTAGTTGCAATTATACTGTTAATTGCTCCGTGTCTATGGATGTCTGATAGATTTCTCAATCGTTTAGATCCTGCTCGAACTGATGCTCAAAGATTGTTGATTGTACCTGGAATCTCATTATTCCTGCTACTAGGAATTATAGGATGGAGTGTGCTTCTTTTCGGGGAATTACGAATTCTATCAATTTTTGTTGTGTGGGGTTTTATGGAATTTTCATCAAGGAAATTTAGTACTATAAACTACAATAACACAGTCCATACTAGTCCTTGGGAGAAATTGGAAACTCAAATAGAAAGAACAGAACGACAAAAAAAATCATCAAATTTGAAGAAAAATGAATCTAATGATAACTTAACTCAATGGAAATTCTCTACAGATGACTTGTGGATAATTATTGCCTCTGGTGCAGGAATTATTGGTTTGCTATCACCTCATTTCCTTTTTACTGAACCATTAGGAATAGATTGGATTGGATTTGCAACACTCGCTGATACTCTTGCATCAACAGGAACTACGGATTTACCCCCTCCCACGGTTGGACATTGGACCTATCCTCCCGCCTTACCTTCGACTGCTGCATATATCATGACAATTACAGGGATTGATTCAGCGACATCTGTTTCCCTAATCGGTCATTTAGGAATGGGACTTTTGTGTGCTAGTTTGGCAGGTGTTTTCGCTAGATTTGGAGCAGGTGGAGCTATGTTAGTCTCGATGGTTCTTAGTGCAGGTCTATTTGCAAAAATGTTTGATTCAGGATATCCGACAGTGCTATCTCAATTAGGATTTGTAATAGGGTTACTCGTAGTTTTGAATAATGAAAAAAGATCTCCTAAACAAGATTCAGTAGCTATTCTTTCGGTTGCATTTGCGGGGGTAATTCACCCAAGTGGTGCGATATATCTCATTCTTTTAATCGTAGGAAGAATGCTAGTTGGATCCAATTCCAATGATGAAAATTCAGAAAGAAATAATGTAATAATTGGTTCAAGTTTGTTGATTGGTGTTTCTCTCTTTATTGCTGCAGGAATTTTTGCTCCTCGAGTACAGGATGATGCAATTCTAGCAGAATATGGATGGCAAGGAGGTTTAGATCTAATCAAATGGAATGGCCCGCTCATCCTTTTGGCAATTTGGGGCGCTTGGAGAAGTAGAAATTCATTGGAGGGAAAAATCATGATAATTTGGTTCTCATTAATTTGGACCCTTAGTTTAGTCCACTTAATGGAAGGCATAATTGGAATAGGATTTCTAACTCTTATTTCTTACATCCTATACAGTATGTCAATGCATGGATTCCATATTCCTCTAGCATCTTTAGGCGCTTTGGGATTAGCACCATATATCCAATTAAGGATGATGAAAAAGAAGAAAAGAATTATTGAAAATGGCGATGAATCTAAAGAATATTTTCACGCGAATCCAAGGAAAATTTCTGAATATTTCTTACAATTCTCCTTTGCGATTTGTGCTTCACTGTTATTCCTAACGATTGGCTGGTTCACGACATTACATCAACATTCAGAACTTTGGGTTAGAACAGAGGGCGATCGCATAATTCATGAATCAGTGGATCTTCCAGACAATGCTATAGTATTCATTGAAAATAGACCGTGGGGTTATTTGCTGGATGTGGATAGTGAATTGCAAAGGACTGCATTTCCAAATTTAGGGATTTTAGAAGTGAGAGAGAATATACAATATCAAACATATAACGCAATACTAAATGATGATATTACTCGGTTGAAAAACTTAGGAATTACACACGCAATATCAAGTCCAAGAGGGGAAGTAGGGTTTCTTCTTGCATCCTCAGATCATTGGTCCATTATTTCTGAACATGAAGGCAGTAGAATATGGCAATTTCAAGAAATACCTACTGAGGAATCTACAAGAGAAATTATGATACTTGGAATAGATGAAGTATTTTGTCAATTAGGTTGTGATTGGAGGGCTTCTCCATGGACTGGATTATACGAATGGTCAAATTCTCCTGTGCCTGAAAATCGTTCATTCTTGAAGGATGGTTCGATTTCAATGGATGTTGAAACGTCCAGAGGAATGAGATCTTCCATGGTCAGAGTTTCAGCATTAATTGAAGCACCTCCTGATCAAACTGTTTCAATAACAGCTTCTAGCGGTGGAAATTCTACGACAATTGAAAGAAATACTGAAGGTTCAGTTCAGATGATCACTACTTTGGTAAATATTGGTGACACTGGACTTTTGACTATCGAAATAAATGCCGATACTGATAATAAAAATTGGATAAATCCTACTGCTTTATCTGGGAGAGGTGATCGGCTAATTGATTCAAATGGAGTTTGGATACATTGGTTTGAGATTTCAGAAATTTGAGGAATAAACATGAAAAAGAGTGGAATCACAATTTTACTTCCGACGCTTGATGAAGCAAAGGCTTTGCAAAATGTGGTAAATAGAATTCCTTTTGAAGAAATTTCATCAAAAGGGTGGAACATTAGAATTGTTGTTGTTGATGGAGGATCTACTGATGGAACAATAGAATTAGCAAGTCAATTAAATTGTGAAATTATTGAACAACATGGAGGTTCAGGTAAAGGAAGAGGGTTGAGAGAAGCATTTGCAAATTTCATGAAATCAGACGATTCAGTATTAGTTATGATGGATGCTGACGGGACATATAGTCCTGAAGAGATTCCACAATTTATTCAAAAATTAGAGCAAGAAAATGCAGATATTGTAATAGGATCCAGAATGAAAGGCAAGATAGAGAATGGAGCAATGACGAGAAGAAATTGGTTGGGCAATCATATTCTCACTTGGTTAGCTGTTTTCTTACATCGAGCATATATCTCTGATTTATGTACAGGATTTTGGCTTCTAACTAGAGATTCGATAGATAAGATGAAACTCAACTCAACCGGTTTTGAAATTGAAGCAGAAATGTATACCTCAGCAGCATATAATCAACTGAAAATTCATGAAATTCCAATCCATTATGACATCAGAATTGGTCGTTCAAAACTAGGTTCTGTAGGAGATGGGATTCGAATTGCAATGAAGATTATCAAAAGAAGATTTGTTCGAAAACCGATTTCATAATAATTCTCGTAAACGCTCTGTGAAATTTTCAGATGGTTTCCAATCTATTTGATTATTGAGAAATTCAAAAGAACCCAAACTATGCAGTATGTCTCCCTCTCTAGGAGATTCAAAATTAACCTCAATATCTGTATTTGTAAACGAAGAAAATGAATCAATAACTTCTAACAGTGTGACTGAATTTCCCGAACAAACATTGAATTTCTTTCCAGATACTTTAGAGTTAGTCCCATTATTCTCAAGATCATTCAGACATAGAATAAATGCTGAAACTACATCATTAACATGAATGAAATCTCGAGATTGATGACCATCTCCAAATATTTTCAACGGCAAATTTTTATTGATATTATCAGAGAAAACTGTCAGGACTCCACTGTAAGGTGAATCTCTTTTCTGACCCACTCCGAACACATTAAACAATCTTAGAGCACACACAGGATGTTCGTGAAGTGAAAGTAGTGATTCTTCCGCCTTTTGTTTATCTAAACCATAGTTTCCGATAGGTTTTGTAGGCGATTTTTCCGTCAAAGGTAATTCGTTTGGAACTCCGTATAATGCTGAGGTTGATGCTTGGATTATTGTTGAAACTCCTAATCTAAAAGCATCCTTGAATAGTCCTTGAGCGGCTAAATAATTCACTCTAGAACTCAATTTAGGTTTGCTTTCACATAAAGGGACAGAAGCGATAGCTGCTAAATTGATTACTGATTTTACCTCATGAAGTGCTTCCTCTCTGACCGAAGATTCAGACATGTCTCCCTCTATCACCGTTAACAAAGGATGAGTAGGTAATTCAGTGCCTGATGAAAAATCATCCAAAACTTTGACTTTTCTACCTTGAGAAAGAAGAGTGGAGGTTAGATGATGACCAATGAAACCAGCACCCCCAGTAACTAGAACAGTGTCTGATTCCATGTTACTCTGTTAGAGGGCCTTGATATAATCTAAATCCTAATCCGAGATGATGGGCGACGATTCAATAGTAAACATGGACCGGCACGGTGTGTTATGTTAGGCCCTAAGTTGGGATGCATCATCCTCGGTTCAGGAGGTTTGGTATCCCAAAGATTCCAACAAAGGCTTTGTCATCATCCATTTTTTGAGTTAAGAGGAGTTGTTGGTTCTCCTAACTCTGTTGGGAAAAATCTCTTAGATCTTCCATGGCATCTTGATGAAAAAAGACCTTCATTACCAGATATTACAATTATTGGAATGAAAGAAGGTAGAGAATTTGTTATGAAAAATGATATTCAGATAGTTTTCAGCGCACTGCCTTCTGAAATTGCAGCCGAATCCGAGCCTTTGTTTGTAAAATCAGGCTGTATGGTGTATTCTAATGCATCATATCATCGTATGCTTAATGAGGTCCCATTAGTTATTCCAGAAGTTAATTCAAATCATCTAGAAATTCTAGATTCTTCTGAGCTCGGAATTGTATGTTCTACTAACTGTACCGTAATGCCAGTTGCATTATCCATAAAACCAATCTATGATTTGTTAGATATCAAAAATATCTCTGTTCAAACAGAACAATCGGTTTCCGGAGGAGGGCTAGAATTATTGATCGCTACCAGATTAGGTAATACACCATCTCCGAGTATTCCCGGAGAAGCCCAGAAAATTGAGCAGGAATTAATTCGTTTACTATCTGATTTTGAAAAAGATGAAGAAACAAAGCCAGAATTTGGTGTAAGTGTATCTTGTAAACGAGTTAATCGAGATTTTGGACATATTGTACATATCGAAATAGAATCAAATTCAAATGTTAAAAAAGAACATATTATCGAACATTGGATGAATTCTTCTCCAAGCATCTGTAATAATTTACCTTCTTCCCCTATACCACATATCATTGTCAAAGAATCAATTGACTTAGAAAAAGATCGATGGGCTGGAGCTACAAACAAGAATTTAGATCCTGCAGAAAATCTTCATGCAGGAATGGCAATTGTCACTACAATTCCTGAAATCTCTGGAAATATTGTAAAATGGTCAGCATTCTCTGAAAATACAATCAGAGGTGCAGCAGGTGGATGTATACTTCTCGCTGAATTGGATTCAATGAGACGAGGGATAATTCCATTATCATCTTCGGGTGAGGGCTATAACCCACTTTGATGTCCACACTGTATGGCTGCTCCAAAAATGACTAGAGGGTCTTTTCGAGGACTAGCAGGATCTGTGGAGAAGAAAGAGCGAACAAGATTGCTTCTCATCATGCCAAGATCTTTCCGTCCAGAATATGAATTAATTATTGAAGGACTAGAAATTAATGATGATGTTTTCTCCACTTATATTCGGCCTCGTTCTAATCTTGAAGAAATAAAAGATGCGGGATTTGATTCATTTGATCATTCTATACATCTGATTGATATCGCAATGAAAGATCTTGGAATTTGGATGAAGCCTTTGGTCTCCAACCATTGGAATCGCTCTGAAATAGATGTTAGTCCCACTTCAAATTGTGACTTTTCTACAGTAACTTGGACCTGTTTTAAACATCCAGATGCTTCTGATTCATCGACTATTTTACTACCTTTTGACCCCCTTGATTTCCAAGGGAAATGTTTCACTCATCTTTCTTCTAAGGAAGAAATTAATGAAACATTAAATTCCGAGCCAACTATGGAAAAAGAAATTCAAAATGAGGAAGTTCAAGATGATGAAATTGAAGATGATGATAATGTAGTCGACGAAATAATTGAAGTCGTAGCAGAAGAAAATACTGAATCACCTCTAAAAGTAGAAGTTAGACAGACAATTGAGATGCTAAAGGCCGATGGATTAGATATGACCGGAATTATGGAACATCCAAAATTCCTAGATGTATCAGAAAGAGCATCTGTTGCAGGTATTGACGTTTGGACTATGGTAGTCGGAATGTTTCAGTAACAAAGATTCAAACGCAAATAGGAAATCGTAAGATTATGGTGCACTGCACAGAATGTGGAAGAGAACAGGCCGATATGGCCAAGTTCTGTCGATACTGTGGAGAACGTATGCCTGGATTAGATTTGGTCATGAAACTCAAGCAGGAGGCGGTAGCTATTCAACAGGCGAAATCAGGTAGTAGAAATCCTCCTCAAACCCCTCCTAATCCGCAACAACCTGTTAACGACCCTTTTCGCACTGGAAGGCGTCTGGGTGGCGCTTGATTCATTCGTCATAACCTCTACCAAAGGTCATGAGGCTTCGGCATCTTGCAATGACTCTGTCAAATTTGCCTTCTCATCCTTTCAGGGAACCAGCCCTTGAACAGTATGGGACTGATGGCGAGACTGCTGCAAGGTGGTTATATTCAATTAATTCAGAAGAACCTTTTGAAGATACAGATGGAATAATTGATTTGGGAGCAGGTAATGGTATTCTCGGTATAGGGGCTCTTCTTCTTGGAGCTCCAAATGCTATTTTCATCGAAATAGATGAGGAAGTTTGTAAATCGCTTCAAGATGCAATCGCATCATTAAATTTAGGAGAGAGATGTAGAATTCTAAATGGAGATGTTCGATTGATTAATCATGATGAAATTCGTCGTGATATTGTATTAATGAATCCTCCATGGGGAAGACAAACACCTCGCGCCGATCGTCCATTTCTTGACACAGCCGTGAGATGTGCTAACGAATCCATTCATTTGTTACACGGTCGAGGTGCTAGACATATCGAATCATGGGCAGAATCCTCAGGATGGTTTGCCAAAAGATGGATGGAAGTAGATCTTCCTATGCCTCCAATATACTCTCATCATACAAAGAAAAGAAGTACGACTGAGGCGGCTATGTGGTGGATAAAGCGGTCGGCGAATTGATAGGGAACCATTCAGTCGCTGGGAACATGAGCCCCTCAGATGGTTCGTTTGTTACCCCAGGTACAAGCCTTTCTTTGAGCGATGACATAGTTACTGGATCGGGCATTGGTAGACATCAGAATCAATGGGTTGCTCTACGTTCAGGGACACTAAGTATCGGTGAAGAAGTTGTAGATGTAATCGCTTCAGTTTCTACACCTAAAATTCCTCAAGAAGGAGAAGTAATCATTGGGCGTGTTTCTCGTCTTCATTCAAAAACTGCAGAGATAGAAATTCTACATATTGAAGGCCGAGAAAATGCCAACAGAACTCAAGATGCTCTTCATAGAACAGCAGATATTTTTGTCTCGGAAATTGTTGACAGATTTATGCCATCTCCTGGAGATGGGATGAGAAGTAGAGACATAGTTAGAGCAAGGGTAATTCAATCAGAACCAATGGTAAAGGCATCCTGTAAAGGAGATCCCTCTTTAGGAGTACTTCACTCCATATGTCCAGTCTGTGGAATTTTTCTAAATGTAAGTGATACAACTCCAGATCAAAATGTAAAATGTGAACGTTGTGACTATACAGGATATCGGGCTCT